>PJTO01000084.1_pt1 | contig 138965 bp, 115 predicted proteins | sample 1512101 | NCBI WGS metagenome assembly PJTO01 (sample SAMN08177690, study PRJNA422409) | Soil metagenome, whole genome shotgun sequencing project. | reverse complement strand
ATTTAATAGTGAATAGAAAGGAAAAAATAATGATATGAAGTGTGGGGGGGGGGGGGGGATGACGGTGAATATCGAAAACGTCGAAGCGTTCGTATACGTCATCCATTGCGGGAGTTTCAATAAAGCGGCTGAAGCGTTATACTTATCCCAACCGTCGGTTACGGCCCGCATCCAGTCGCTCGAACGCGATCTCGACTGCAGGCTGTTCGACCGTCAAGGCAAGGCCGTGCGAATTACGGAGGAGGGCAGAAGATTTCTGCCCTACGCGCAGCAACTGCTGCTGACCTATCAGAAAGGGAAGCTGCACGTCAACCGAAAGAAGTCGCTCCCCGAAGAGATCAAGATCGGCTGTACCGTAACCGTGTCGAATTACGTCGTCCCCGAGCTGCTTCCGCGGCTGACGGCTCATTTTCCGAATACCCATTATAAGTTTGTGACGGGAACGACCGACGAGATCGTGGGCAAGGTACTGAACAAGGAAGTCGATATCGGTTTCGTTCGCGGAGTGAATCATCCGAACCTGCATTCCGTGAAATTTTACGAGGATCCGATTTCCTTGTACGTTTACGAGAATCATCCGTTCATCGGGATAGAACGGCTTTCGGTGGAGCAGATCGCTCGGCAGCCGCTCGTCTTTTTCGAATGTGGAGCGCTCGATTGGCTGAGAATCCACCGCATCTTCGAAAATCTCGACCATCCGCCGAATATCCGCATTCAGACGGACAATTCGGAAATGGCGAAGCGGCTTGTTCTCGGCAGGACGGGCATTTCGTTCCTCCCGGGGCTTAGCGTAAGGCAGGAGGTCGCGTCCGGCAAGCTCGTTCCGCTTCGCATGCCGGAGACGGACGGCATTGCCCTGCAGACGAACGTTATCTCCAATCCGGGGGAACACGGACAGTTTCTGAACGAAATTATCGCAATCGGCCAACAATTCAACGCCCAATAGGAGGAGTAGAGCATGAGTCAAATCGTCATTATTTCGGGGAGTCCGACGCCGGGTTCCCGTTTGAACGGCCTTATTCAGCGGGTTGAGGACAATTGGAAGCAGAAAGGTCTCGAAATCGGCCATATTCACGTCGCGGATCTGCCCGCCGAAGCGCTGCTTCATGCGAACTTCAAGGAAGAGGCGATCCTCGCCGCGCTTGCGCAGGTGGAAGCCGCCAGCGCCGTCGTGATCGCAAGCCCGGTCTATAAAGCGTCTTATACGGGTATTCTGAAAGCCTTCCTCGATCTGCTTCCGCAGACCGGACTCAAGGGCAAAATCACGCTGCCGCTGTTTATCGGAGGCACGATCGCGCATTTGCTCAGCCTGGATTACGCGCTGAAGCCGGTGCTGTCGGTGCTGGGCAGCCGCAACATTCTAGGCGGTGTGTTCGCAATCGATCAGTGGGTGCAGCGGCTTGAGAACGGCGGCCACGAGCTGTCCGAGGAACTAAGCGAACGGCTCGACCGCGCTTCGGCCGAATTGGCCGAAGAGCTGGCCTGGCTTAGCGCTCGTTCCAACGCATAGTTTAGCAGAGGCTGTCCCGAGTAGGCGTAGGCGGGGCAGCCTTTTTTTATCCCCGACGCCTACTGACCGCGACAAATAAGACCGCCCCACGTACCTATTCGCCCTCCCACCAGCTGACCGCAACAAATAAGTCCCTCCCAGGCACCTATACGTCTGGCATCGACTCGGATGGATCGAATAAGTCCCTCCCAGGCACCTATACGTCTGGCATCGACTCGGATGGATCGAATAAGTCCCTCCCAGACACCTATACGTCTGGCATCGACTCGGATGGATCGAATAAGTCCCTCCCAGACACCTATACGTCTGGCATCGACTCGAATGGATCGAATAAGTCCCTCCCAGACACCTATACGTCTGGCATCGACTCGGATGGATCGAATAAGTCCCTCCCAGGCACCTATACGTCTGGCATCGACTCGGATGGTTCGAATAAGTCCCTCCCAGACACCTACTCCTTTACTCCTTCAACATTAGCCTGGGTAGATCGTTTAGGACTGCCCCACTCGCCAAGTCGCATCATACGATTTCCGTATCAACCAAATTTCCGCGATAACTTGGACTCTTCTGAGGTGCCGGCTCGACAGTCGAGCCTTTCGCAATCTATGCACTCCCCGTACCCAATGAACTCCCCATACTCACTGTACTCCCAGTGTCCACTGCACTCCGCCCCCGCTGCACTCTCCTCGCTCTCCATCCTTCTAGCGCCCCACTACAGCCCCACCTTCATCCCCACCGCCCAAAAAGTCGTATCGGATTATTGAATCGATCGATAGAAGATCTCTATTATCAAATCCATTGACGGCAAAATAGCTCAGGTGCTATTGTTAATTCCAACAATAATTCTTACTTATCGGGTAGGAATTATAAGGTTAACAAAACAAAGAAAAACGGAGGGAACCTCACTATGAAAAAAACCAGTCTAGCCATCGTTATTCTTACATTCTCGCTCGCCTTAACCGCCTGCGGAGCGAAAGGCAACAATGCGGCCAACTCCTCGTCGCCCTCGCCCGGAGCGCCGGCAGCAAGCCTGTCGTCCTCGTCGAGCCAATCGGCTGGCACCGAAGCGGAGCCGGCAAAAGTGACGAAGATCATCGTCGGCACGGGCACGCAGTTTCCGAAAGTGTGCTTCATCGACGAGAACGGCAAGCTGACCGGCTTCGATGTCGAGCTCGTTAGAGAGATCGACAAGCGGCTGCCCCAATACGAATTCGAGCTGCAGACGCAGGAATTCAAAAGCCTGCTGCTCAGCCTCGAAACGAAGAAAATCGACTTCGTCGCCCACGAGATGGAGAAAAACCCCGAACGCGAAGAAAAGTATTTGTTCAACAAAGAGCCTTACGCGCACTGGAGAAACAAAATCGTCGTCGCCAAGGACAACGACTCCGTTCAGACGCTGGAAGACTTGAAGGGCAAGAAGGTGCTGGTAGGCGCGACGAGCGCCCAAGCGCAAATATTGGATAACTATAACAAAGCGAACGACAACGCCATCAAAGTCGTATTCAGCAACGGAGGCGCCAACGACACGGTCGAGCAGATCGTTAGCGGTCGGGTGGACGCGACGCTGGCCGCCGATTTCGCGCTGTCGCTCATCGATCCGGAGGCCAAGCTGAAGGCGACCGGCCCGGCGCTCTCGGAAGCCGACATCCTGTTCATGTTCCGCAAGAACGACGCGGAATCGCAGCAGCTGTCAGACGCCATCGACGGTGCAATCAAGGAACTGAAAGCCGACGGCACGCTCGGCAAGCTGAGTACGGAATGGCTGGGCGGAGATTTTACCGCCGAAGAATAAACAGCCGCAGAAATAAAAAGGCGAGAGGATGAACCCCCGCATGGGTGCCCAATTCGATATTCAGTATGTGTTCGAATATTTCGTGAAGCTGCTGCCCTTCATTCAAATCTCTCTATTTATCGTAGCTTCATCGATCGTGCTGGGTCTTCTGTTCGGCCTGCTGGCCGCGCTCCCTCGCCTGTATCGCGTTCCCGTGCTGCAGCGGCTATCCCAGCTTTACGCGTCCTTTTTCCGGGGCACGCCGATTTTGATCCAGCTGTTCCTGCTCTACTACGGGCTTCCGGAAGTGCTAAAGCTGGTCCACATCGACATTACGCGGCTACCCGTGCTCGTGTTCGTCATTCTCGTCTATGGACTGCATAGCGGAGCCTACGTATCGGAAGGCATCCGGGCGGCGGTAAGCGCGGTGGATCGCGGTCAGGTCGAGGCGGCGTACGCGGTCGGGATGAACGGGTTTCAGGCGTTTACCCGGATTGTTTTCCCGCAGGCGATCGCGATTGCGGTGCCGATTCTCGCGAATCTCGTCATAGCCACGCTGAAGGACACGTCGCTGGCATTTACGCTTGGCGTAATGGAACTGACGGGCAAATCGCAGACGTTGGCGACGATGTCCCGGCATTTTATCGAGTCGTATATTGCGCTGGCGGCGGTTTACTTTATTCTCAGCATCGTTCTAGAGAGACTGTTCCTGCTCGCCGAGCGCCGCATGCTGAAGCATGAACGCGAAACCGGCAAGACAGTCCCACTCGGGAAAAAGTGGCTGAAAAAACGCACGAACGCCGCAATCGCGTTGAGCAAAGGGGGCACGGGCGCATGAGTCTGGATTTCTCGTTTATTTGGACGGCGTTCGTCAGCCTGCTGACTGCCGTGCCGACAACGCTCAAAATTACGGCCGTATCGGTGCTGTGCGGCTTTGCGATCGGCACCGCTATCGCGCTGTGCCGCATGTACAGAGTTCCCGTGCTGCACCGGATCGCCGCTGCTTATGTGACGGTTATCCGCGGCACGCCGATGCTGACGCACCTGCTGATCCTATACTTTGCGATTCCGCTAATCGTAGACGGTTTGGCGGAGCGGTTCGATTGGCCGATCCGTTCGGCGCAAATTCCGATGATCGGGTTCGCGTACTTGTCCTTCTCGATTACCGCGGGGGCTTATCTGTCCGAGGTCGTTCGCTCCGGCCTGCTGGCGGTCAGCAAGGGCCAGATGGAAGCCGCGCACGCGGTCGGCATGACGACGCCGCAGGCGCTGCGACGGATCGTGTTTCCGCAGGCGTTCGCGGCGGCATTGCCCAACCTGACGAACAGCGTGATCGGCATGCTGCATGGCTCCACGCTCGCCTTTACGGTGTCGGTCGTCGACATCAACGCCCAGGCGGAGATCGTGGCGACGACGAACTGGAAGTTTTTCGAGGCGTATTTGGCTGCGGCGCTCCTGTTCTGGGGTATGACGGTACTGATCGAACGGCTGTCGGCGCTGCTGGAAAGAAGAGTCACCCGATACAGTCGAGGAGGTGTCGCATGATCAAGCTGACCGGAATCCGCAAAGCGTTCGGCAAAAACGAAGTGCTGAAGGGAATCGATCTGACCGTGGACAAAGGCGAGGTCGTCGCAATTCTCGGGCCGAGCGGTTCGGGCAAAACGACTCTGCTTCGCTGCATCAACTATTTGGAGAGGCCGAGCGACGGGGAGATCTCGATCGACGAATTCGCCGTCAACTGCCGCAAGCCTGCCAAGAAGGACATTCACGCGCTTAGACGCAAAACGGCGATGGTGTTCCAGCAGTACAATTTGTTCCGCCACAAAACCGCGCTTGAGAACGTGATGGAGGGGCTCGTCATCGTCAAAAAGCTGGCGAAGGAGGAGGCGCGCAGAAGGAGCGTCGAGCTGCTGGAGAAAGTCGGACTCGGCGACAAACTGGACGCTTATCCGAGTCAATTGTCCGGAGGGCAGCAGCAGCGCGTCGGCATCGCCCGGGCGCTTGCGCTGAATCCGGAAGTTATTTTGTTCGACGAACCGACCTCGGCGCTTGACCCGGAGCTGGTGGGGGAAGTGCTCTCCGTTATCCGCAAAATCGCCAAAGAAGGCATTACGATGATTATCGTCACGCATGAGATGGGCTTCGCCCAAGAAGTAGCTAATCACATTGTGTTTATGGAGGGCGGCTCGATCGTCGAGGAAGGGTCGCCGAAGACGATTTTCCAATCTCCTAAGGAGGAGAGGACGCGGCAATTTCTGACCAGGTTCACTTCGGAAAGCAGCTATTCGATTTAACTTTCTGGGAGGCATTGCGATCAAAGCAGGCTTTTGAACAACTACGGAACGGAGAGATAGAGATGACGCTTAAACTCGGTATTTTGGATCAAAGCATCGTATTCCCGGGCCAGACGCCGACCGAGGCGCTGGGCAATACCGTTCGTCTCGCGCAGCTTGCGGAAGAGCTTGGCTTCGAACGATTTTGGGTGTCCGAGCATCATGACTCCCCGCAGATGGCCGGCGCTTCCCCGGAGGTGCTGATCTCCCACCTGCTGGCCCGCACGGACAAAATCCGCATCGGCTCCGGCGGGGTGATGCTTCAGCATTACAGCCCGTACAAGGTGGCGGAAAATTTCAATGTGCTCGCCTCGCTTGCTCCGGGTAGAGTCGATCTCGGCATCGGACGCGCTCCCGGCGGGCTGCCGCGCTCGACAAGGGCGCTGCAGGAGGGCGTCGCCGAGCCGGAGTCGCTGGAGGTGAAGCTGGCTCAGCTTGAGCAATATTTGCGCGGACCCGTCCCCGACGATGAACCGCTTGCCGGCTTGCAGGCGAATCCTCTGCCGGTGCAGCCCGCCGACGTCTACTTGCTCGGAACGAGCGTGTCCAGCGCCAGGCTGGCGGCGGAGCGCGGATTTCCTTACGCGTTCGCGCTGTTCATCAACAATGACCCGGCTGCCGCAAAAGAAGCGTTCGACGCCTACCGAGCCGACTTTAACCGGGCCAAGGGAGGGGAGCCGCGCACGCTGCTTGCCTTGTCCGTCATCGCGGCGGAAACGGAGGAAGAGGCGGCCGAGCTTGCCGGCCAGTTCAAGAACGTACGCGTGACGCTGGCCAGCGGCAAAACCGTTAACGTAGGCTCGCTCGAGCAGGCGGAGGAGTTCGCCCGCCAGGCTGGCGAAACGTATACGGCGGAGGTTCGGGACGCCGACATCACGCAAGGCACGAAAGAGACGGTGCGTCGTCGATTGCTGGAGCTGCAGCAAACCTATGGCGCGGACGAATTAATCTTCACGACGATTATCCCCGATTTTGAGAAACGGGTGCGCTCGTTCCGGCTGCTGAAGGAGGCGTTCGAGGAACAGGAGCAATTCGAGGAACAGCCTGCCTAGGGGCTATTGGTCCGTATTTATGCCAACACGGAAGCAAGGAGGGAGCGAGATAGAGATGAGTACATTCGCGGCTGAGCCGCTATACGAGCAATTAGTCGCCATCAGGCGCCAGCTTCATGCCCATCCGGAGCTGTCCCATGAAGAGTTGGAGACGACTGCGGCGATTCGAGGTTGGCTGGACGAAGCGGGGATTCGCATCGCCGATTATCCGCTGCGTACCGGCGTCGTTGCTGAAGTCGGCGGCTTGCGCGGGGGACCGGTCATCGCCATTCGCGCCGACATCGACGCGCTTCCCGTGCAGGAAGAGACCGGATTGCAGTTCGCTTCTCGGGTTCCGGGCAAAATGCACGCCTGCGGGCACGATTTCCATACGGCCGCCGTTCTCGGAGCCGCTCTGCTGCTGAAGAAGCGGGAGGCCGAGCTGGAAGGCACGGTTCGCTTTCTGTTCCAGCCGGCTGAAGAGAAGGCGAAGGGCGCATCGCAGGTGATCGCAAGCGGTGCATTGGAAGGCGTTAAAGCCGTGTTCGGACTGCACAACAAGCCGGATTTGCCGGTCGGCACAATCGGTATTAAAGCCGGTCCGCTGATGGCCGCGGCCGACGGCTTTATCGTCGAGGTAAAGGGTCTCGGTACGCATGCCGCAGTACCCGAGGCGGGTATCGATCCGATCGTCGCCTCCGCGCACATTATAACCGCACTACAGTCGATCGTCAGCCGCAACGTCGGCGCTCTGGACGGCGCGGTCGTCAGCGTGACACGACTGAACAGCGGCACGGCGTGGAACGTTATCGCCGATCAAGCGGTGTTCGACGGCACGCTGCGGACGTTCGACGAGAAGGTGCGAACGAAGGTGCGCGAGCGCTTCGAGCAGATCGTCACCGGCGTCGGCGCGGCGCTTGGAGCGCAGGCGCGGGTGAGCTGGCTAGACGGTCCGCCTGCCGTCGTCAACGATCGCCGCTGGTCCGAAGCGGCGGCCGCTGTCGCCAATTCGATCGGCTTGCATGTCGTCGAGCCGATGCCTTCCCCTGCGGGAGAGGATTTTTCCTTCTACTTGCAGCATGTTCCGGGCAGCTTCTTCTTCCTCGGCACTTCGGGACCGCAGGAATGGCACCATCCCGCTTTCGATGTCGACGAGCGCGCGCTGCCGATTGGGGCTTCATTTTTCGCTGCGCTCGCCGTCGACGCCTTTGCGCGGCTGTCGGATTCGTCGCTGAAATAAAAGGAGAGAGCGCCATGCGTAAACTATACGACGTGATTATCGTAGGCGCCGGATCGATGGGGATGAGCGCGGGCTACGAGCTGTCCCGCCGGGGGCTTAAGACACTGCTGATCGACGCCTTCGATCCCCCCCACGCACAGGGCAGCCATCACGGAGATACGCGCCTCATTCGGCACGTCTACAGCGGCGGGCCGGACTATGTGAAGCTTGCGCTTCGAGCCGACGAGCTGTGGCAGGAGCTGGAGGGCGCTTCCGGGGAGAAGCTGTTGGAAAGAACGGGGGTGCTAAACCTGTTCGATCCTTCCGTCTATTCCTCCGCGGACAGATTTCAATACTCGGCGGAACTTGGAGTTTCGTTCGAAGAGCTGAGCACGGAGCAGGTGCGGGATCGTTGGCCAAACTTACGCGTGCCCGATTCCTATCGGGCCATGTATGAACCGAACGCGGGTTTGCTGTATAGCGACAAATGCGTGACCGCCTTCCGAAAGCTGGCTTTACAGACCGGAGCCCGGCTGCTGACGGACACGTTCGTCACGCGCATCGAGCCGGCCGCCTCGTTCGTGACCGTGCATACGGACAAGGGCGTATATGCGGCGAGCAGCGTGATCTTGAGCGCCGGGGCATGGTTCCGGACGCTGGAGCCGTTCGTCCGCCTGCCGATTCGCGCCGTGCGCAAAGTCGTCGGCTGGTTCGAGCCGGGGACGACTGCATACGACGCGGATCGATTCCCCGGATTTACGTTCGGAGATGAGACGGGAGGCTACTACGGCTTTCCGAACGTTGGAGGCTCCGGAGTCAAAATCGGCCGCCACGACACCGGCGGAGAATGGAAGCCCGGCGAGGAGCTTGCGCCGTTCGGGACCGCCCCGGAGGATGAGGAAGATTTGCGACAAGCGCTCGACGCTTTCCTTCCAGGAGCGGCGGGCAGGCTGCTGCGCGGCTCCGTCTGCAAGTACGAGCATACGCCGGACGAACATTTTATTATTGATAGGCATCCCGAGCATGCAAACATTTTGCTGGCAGGCGGATTTTCCGGTCACGGATTCAAATTTGCCAGCGTTGTCGGCGAGCTTCTTGCCAACCGGATTGAGCTGGGCAGGTGGGGGCGGGAGATCGGACGTTTTTCCGTCTCGCGGTTCTCCGCTTCCGGCATCTTTCATTCTCAAGGAGGCGTACCGTCATGAGTCAAACCCCAATCTCGATAGAAAGTTACGTTCGTACCTACGACCAGTTGCAGGAGGCCATTGCCGGCTTATCCGACGAGCAGCTCGTCTGGAAGGCGTCGGAGAAGTCCTGGAGCGTAACCGAGGTGCTGACGCATCTGGCCGATCACAATCTTGTCGTTTCCTTCCGCATTCGCGAGGTGCTGGCCGGTTCGGAGGTTCGCCTGCCCGCGTTTGCCCAGGACGAATGGGTCGCCGGTCAGCGGGCGAACGCCGCCAAAGCCGCCGACGTGCTGGCCGCTTTCCGCGCGCTGCTGCTCTACAACAGTCTGTTGTTTCAGCGATTAACCGACGACGACTGGAATAAGTCGGGTGTGAACTTTAAGGAACAGACGGTAACGGTGGCGGCTATCGCGCAGTCGTTCATCAACCATGTGCACCATCATTTGGGGCAAATCGATCGCATCAAGCAAGCGGGAGAAAGCAGGTGGGGACAATGCCAAGCGGCCAAGTGATCGTTCGGTATGCGGAGGAGCGGGATCGCGCCGCGATCTTGAACGTGCTTCTTGGAGCATACAGCCAGTATGAGGCCGCGTTGTCGCCCGAACGGTGGACGCAGTACAAGGAAAGCATCGCGGAAGCTGTCCATTCGCCGACGACGAAGGCGAGACTGGCGGCCGAGCTGGACGGAGAGCTTGTCGGCAGCGTATTTATTTACGATTCGGCGGAAACCGCCTACGGCTCGCCGCAGCTCGAAATCCACAACCCGATCATCCGGCTGCTGGGCGTTCTGCCGAGTGCGCGCGGCCACGGAATCGCCACGGAATTGATTCGCGCGAGCGTTCGCCTTATTCGGGAATGGGGGGCGGATACGCTGCATCTTCACACATCGGACATGATGGAGTCCGCGGTCAGGCTGTACGAACGGCTTGGCTTCGAGCGGGCCTACGACAAGGAGTTTCACAACGGGGCCGTGCTGGTCAAGAGCTATCGGCTGAAGCTGGCGGACACGGCGCTGCTTAACGTATAAGAAGTATAAATCGAGGGAGGAACCGGACATGGCGCAACGCAAAAAAATCAAATTCGGAGCGATTATTCACGGAGTGGGAGGCAATATCGCGGGGTGGAGGCATCCGGAGGTTCCGGCGGACGCCAGCGTAAGCTTTCCGTTCTACCAGCGGCAAGCGCAAATTGCCGAGGCCGGCAAAATCGATCTCGTCTTTATCGCGGACGGTCTCTACATTACCGAGAAATCGATTCCGCATTTTCTGAACCGCTTCGAACCGCTAACGCTGCTTTCCGCGCTAGCCTCGGTTACGAGCCGCATCGGGCTCGTCGGCACCTTGTCGACTTCTTATAGCGAGCCGTTCACGGTTGCGCGCCAATTCGCCTCGCTCGATCATCTAAGCGGCGGCCGCGCAGGCTGGAACCTCGTCACTTCTCCTCTGGAAGGCTCGGCCCGCAACTACGGGAAGCCGGAGCATCCGACGCACGACGAGCGGTACAAAATCGCGGAAGAGCATCTTGAGGTGACGAGAGGGTTGTGGGACTCTTGGGAGGACGACGCGTTCATTCGCGACAAACAATCCGGCGTGTTTTTCGATCCGGCGAAGCTGCATCGGCTTAATCACAAGGGGGAGCATTTCAGCGTAGAAGGGCCGCTGAACATCGCGCGTTCGAAGCAGGGACAGCCGGTCGTGTTCCAGGCGGGTTCCTCGGAGAGCGGCAAAAACCTTGCGGCCAAAGGCGCCGACGCTGTCTTTACCGGACATGAGACGCTGGAGGAAGCTCAGACTTTCTACAAAGATGTTAAAACGCGGACGATCGCTTATGGCCGCGAGGCGGACGACATCGTCATCCTGCCGGGGATTTCGCCGATCATCGGCCGGACGCAGGAGGAGGCCGATCGCAAATACGAAGAGATCGCCAGCCTTGTCAGTATCGAGAAGGCGCTCGACTATCTCGGCCGCTTTTTTGAACATCACGATTTCTCGCAATATCCGCTTGACGAGCCGTTCCCGGACATCGGCGATCTGGGCAGCAACAGCTTCCGCAGCGGCACGGACAAAATCAAGCAGCAGGCTCGCGAACAAGGGCTGACGCTGCGTCAGGTGGCGCTGCGCTCGGCAACGCCGCGCGGACAGTTTGTCGGCACGCCGGAGCATATTGCGAATCTGATTCAGAAATGGTACGAGGAGGAAGGAGCGGACGGTTTTATCATTCATTCCCAGCTCCCGAGCGGTCTGCGCGACTTCGTCGAGCTGGTGATCCCAATCCTTCAGGAGCGCGGCATCTATCGCACAGAATACGAGTCGGATACGCTGCGCGGCAACCTTGGCCTGAAAATTCCGGCCAACCGCTACTCCGCCGCCGAAGTTAATAGCTGAGTGGGTTTCGGTAAGGACCAAGATTGTCGCAGAGCGAAGTGTCCCAAGTAGAATCCTTCATGGAAATCAAGGAGTGAGCGCTAATCGGGTCTCTGTCGTACTTGGCCGCAAGATCGTAAGGCGTTCCGTCCGTGCCGTTCCCGTTCTTGATGAACCAGGTCCAATTCCGGATGCCGGTCGTCTTTGAATATTCGTTCCAGTTGTCCTTAATGCCTTGAAGCACTTCAGGGCGAGGCGTATGCTTGCCGTCCTTCATATCCCAATGCGTGCCTTCGAGTCCTTTCAGCAGAAGGGGCGTCGGGACTCAGGTGAGGATTAAGCTGCCTTTGACTCCCTGAGCTTTACTTGCAGCCGTGCGTCTGCTACAATAAATCTACAAATTAAGGAAAATCGGTGAGTGAAGCACACTCCGTTGAGCGCTTGAAGCGCTTGGGGGTGTGCTTTTTTTTTGTGCCATGAAGCCGGAAAGGAAGTGTAGTATAATGAAGCCATCGAATCGCGGCAATAAGGAAAGGCTTAAGCTCGATCAGATGCTGCGCGTTCTGTTCCGCCTATCGAAGCGGCTGACCGTGCAACTCGTCAATGGCTTGTTTGGAGAGCAGTTCGCCAGCGAGGAAGTTCAATCGATTCACTACGGCAATTCGGAGTTTGTTATGGACGCGTACGATCGCATTGTCGGCGATCTGTTTTTGAAGCTGACGACCGTTCACGGCACTTATCATTATCATGTCGAATTTCAGACGTTAAACGATCAGTCGATGATCATTCGAATGTTTAAATACGGTTTTGAAAAAGCGGTGGAATTGGCGGTCGGGGTTAAGGAAGACAAAGAACCGCAGCTGCTGGCGTTTCCCCGGCAAATCGTCATTTTTTTGGAGGAAAACGAAGCGGTCGGCGACGAGCTGGCATTTCGCTTGCGTCTGCCGAACGGCTCGGAGACGGTCTACACGGTTCCGACGCTGCGCTATTGGACGCTCTCTCCTCGCGATTTGCAGGAACGCCGTTTGTTTGCTCTGCTCCCCCTGCAGGTGTTCCGTTCGCGAAAAAGCATGCGCGGCATTGCGTCAAGCGGTCGATCGGACGTAGAGAAGAGGCGGTTGTTCGCCCAGGAGTTCGAGCGGCTTAAGACCGTTGTCGGACAGACGCTGGATACCATTCGGGAATTGCACCGGCAACGGCTGCTGCGGCTTGGCGATATCGACCGGCTGCTTCGGGTTCTCGACAGCATCTTGAAATATTTATACAACAGTTACGGCGAATATCAACAAACCAAGGAGGTTAGCCACATGATCAAGACGTTTATAGACCCCGAAGTGCTGCAGAGGGGGAGAAAAGAAGGTGAGAAAGCGGGCATCCAAAAAGGCAAAATCACGGTGGCCCGCAAACTGCTAAAGCTCGGCGTCGACATCGGCACAATCGTTGAAGCGACGGAGCTAAGCGAGGTAGAAGTGCTGAAGCTGGGCAAGGAAAAATGAAGTAAAAACATCATTGCTATGTATTCGCTCAGGATAAACAACCAGCAAAAAAAATCAGATAATCGCGGACTTTTTGGATACAGGAATTAAAAACGCCCGCAAACATGGGGAGACCAACACGAATGAAATGGACAACGGAGAAAATATTTACGCACCCGATCGGCATACTGGCCGCAGCGACGGGTGCTACTTTTTTGTGGGGAAGCGCGTTTCCGGTTATCAAGCTGAGCTACGCCGAGCTGGAGATCGGGAAGGGGCAGGTGTACGAGCAAATCTTATTCGCGGGATTCCGGTTTACGCTGGCTGCGCTGCTGATTTTGGCGCTCATGAAGCTGATGGGCAGAAGCGTCGGCTATCAACGCGGCTCATGGCAGGGCGTAGCGAAGATCGGGTTTTCCCAGACGCTGCTGCAATATGTGTTTTTCTACTATGGCATGAGCGGTTCGACTGGGGTGCAGGGCTCGATTTTGGCCGGGACAACCTCCTTCTTCCAAATTCTCATTGCCCATCGGATGTATGCGAACGACCGCATTAATTCTCGCAAACTGGCGGGACTTCTTGTTGGCTTCGCCGGAGTTGTCGTAGTCGGTTTGTCGGGCGGCGCGACCGGCGTTCATTTTGGCTTGGCCGAAGTGTGTTTGCTGGCTGCGATGTTTTTTGGAGGCTTGGGGAATGTCCTCTCGAAAAAAGAGTCCGAGCGCCTCGATATTCTGTATATGACCTCGTACCAGATGCTGCTCGGCGGTCTTGCGTTGAGCGCGATCGGCGCAGCAGGCGCGGGCGTTATGCCTTTTGAGTTTACTTGGCGCGCCATTGGCATGCTGCTGTATCTTGCAGTATTGTCGGCGCTCGGCTTCGTGCTGTGGAATACGGTCATGAAATACAACCAGGTGGGCAGCATCTCCATGTATCTGTTCCTGATTCCCGTATTCGGCGTATTCCTGTCGGCATGGCTGCTGTCCGAGCCGCTGCACTTGACCGTTTGGCTGGCGCTTGCGCTGGTGGCGGGCGGCATCGTTATCGTCAACCGCAAGCCCACCCCGGCCGATACTTCGCCAACGGGAGCTCGGCTTAAAGCTTGATCGTGCCTGCATCGGCCTTATTTTTTGGTCTTTTTGCGAAACTCGCTTGGCGTAAGCCCCGTCCCTCTCTTAAACGCCATGCTGAAATAATTCGCGTTCTCGTACCCGATCCGGCCGGCGATTTCCTGTACGGTCAGAGTCGTGGTCAGCAGCAGCGTCTTGGCCTCGCCGATTCTTCTCTGGATCAAGTAGTTGATCGGGGAGTTGCCGGTCTCCTCCTTGAAAGCATGGGATAAGTAATGGGGGCTGAGATAAAGACGGCTCGCGATTTCGGATAAAGGCAGATCGCGCGTATAATTCAGATCGATGAAGGCTTTGGCCTTCGCCCCGATCGTATGCGAAGAGTCGCCGACGCTCTCGGAGCCCTGACCGTCCGCGATTCGCAGAATCAGGATCAGAATGCAGTTAAGCATATGCTGGCAGATCATTTCGTGCCCCCAAGTCTGGGAACGCAGCTCGTTCAGGAGCACGGAGAAGCATTGTTCGATTTGAGGTCCGCAGCTCTCTGCCCGGATAACGGGCTCCGCTTGCTCGGAGAGCAGCCATCCGGGCTTCGCGCCGGCGAGACGAAGCCCGCTTACGGCGCAGAAATAAGTGCGTAGCGGTCGCGCAGGATCGGATCTCTCCTCGTGAAGCACGCCCGGATGATAGATGAGAAGATCCCCCTTGCGCGCGCGGTACGGCCTGTCATTGATCCGGAAATCCCCTTCGCCGTCGCAGATGTAGATTATTTCGGTGAAGTGGTCGTGCTTATGGCTTTCGAACGCCCAGTCCGGTTCGTCGCCGATTTGACCGGCGTATACGAGAAGCGGCCGCGCATCGTCGTCGAAGAGCGGATATTCCCGGTGCTCGAACGGAATTTGAAACATCTCGGAGCCTCCTGACTCGCATCGCTTGGTTTGTACACAGTATACCTGCCGTTCAACCAAATCGACAAGAAAGCTGAGATGAATCGCAAGATATGGAATTCCCTCCGGGCGGCATGGCGGTGTAGATTGGACGAAGAGGGATTCATCCGTCTACACGACATAAGGAGGGAACGACAACTTGTCCAACCACTCGATCATTCAAGAAACTTATGATAGGGGACAAGGGATTTTGCGTTTGAAGCCGGTGTTCGTGCCGCGGCGCTTCGCGCAAGCGGGCCGAAGATTACGGCTGCATCCCGACGACTATTACGCGCTCGGAACCGAGAGGGGCTCTATTAAAGAACGGTGGTTCTCTTCGGTCATCCCGGCCATGAACGGACCGCTGGCGCCTTCCGACGAAGGGATGAGCTACGTCGCCGCCGACGAGGACGGCTCCGTCGTCTTTTTGTTCAAGGATGCGGTTGAACAATTGGGCAGCCGTCTGATCGGCGAATCGCTCTACGAACGCTACGGCACTTGGCCGATGTATGCCAAGTTTTTCGATTACGAGACGCCGTTGTTCCACCATCTCCATCTGGACGACGCGGCCGCAAGCCTGGTAGGGAGGATTGGCAAGCCGGAGGCCTATTATTTTCCGCCGCAGCTGAACAACCATCTGGGGGTATTCCCTGTCACCTATTTCGGCTACGATCCGGATACGACCTTGGACGAGGTTAGGGAAAGATTGCTTAAGTACGAAGAAGCGGATAATCGCATCACCGAGCTGTCGCGGGCTTATCGCATTCAGTTGGGGACGGGCTGGTATACGCCTCCGGGCGTGGTGCATGCCCCGGGATCTGTGCTTACTTATGAACCTCAGTGGAACAGCGACGTGAACTCCGTGCACGAGAACATCGTAAGCGGCGAAACGTATCCGTACGAGTTTCTGACGGAAAACTGCCCGGAGGATCGGAAGCGCGATATCGAGTATATTCTGAGCCTGATGGACTGGGAGAAAAATACGGACCCGCACTATAAGCGGCATTATTATCGTCCGCCCCTCCTTTGCGGGCATTCCGACGAACGGCACGTGGAGAAGTGGGTCACTTACGGCAATCCGTACATCGGCGCCAAGGAGCTGAACGTAAATCCCGGACAGAGCGTAATCGTTCGCGATTCGGCGGCGTACGGCACGGTGCTCGTTCAGGGGCACGGCCGGTTCGGTCCCCATCAAGCCGAGGCGGCAAACATGCTGCGGTTCGGTCAAATGAGCGGAGACGAGTTTTTCGTTAGCGAGACGGCCGCCCGGGAGGGCGTGCGCATCGTCAACGACAGCAAATGGGAGCCTATGGTGTTTCTCAAGCATTTCGGGCCCAATCATCCGGAGATGCCATAAAGAGGTTTCTCAAAAAAGAAATCGGAGATAAAAGGAGACTGCGCGAAATGACCAAGCAACGGTACGAAGAGAAGAACGAGCGGATTAGGAGCGCCTTCCTCGCATTGAAAAGGGAACAGCCGGAAAGGTTACGCGACAAGCTGAACTTATCGTGGAGCAACTGGGGCTTCGGTATGGAGAGCTTGGAGACGTCCGCGAAGAGACTGCAACGTTCGGGTATCGGCTACATCGAGCTTCACGGCAACCATTACGGGCCCGATCTGGGCTACCGGGCGAAGGAAACGATCGACATACTTGAAGCGCATGGCATCAAGACGTCGGGAGTATGCGGCATGTTCTCGGCCGATAACGATCTGTCGAGCAGCCGGGCGCCGCATCGGCAGGCGGCAATCGATTATCTGAAGCGCGAAATCGAATTTACTGCCGAGATGAGAGGCTCTTATCTCCTGGTCGTGCCCGGAGCGGTAGGCAGACCGAAGGCCTACGACGATATGGAGTTTCAGCGCAGCGTGGACACTTTGGGCATCATTGCGGACCGGTTCGTCGAGTACGGAGTGAAGGCCGCCATCGAGCCGATCCGCGCGGCGGAAGTCAGTCTGGTCCGCACGATTGCCGATGCCCAGGCCTACATCGCGGCGGTCGATCATCCGGGAGTTCAACATATCAACGCGGACGTGTACCACATGCAAGCGGAGGAGACTCACATCGGCGAAGCGCTGCTGGAGGCGGGAGAGCGGCTCGTCAATCTGCACATGGCTGACAGCAACCGGGGAGCGCTTGGAGACGGCTTCATGGATTTGGATACGATCATTATGGCTTTGTATGTGCTCGGATTTAACCGGAAAGGTCGATTCGTGACCCCGGAGCCGCTGGGCCCGGGAGGCGATCCCTATCCGGCGATGTACGGAAAGCCGGATGCGGCCAAGCTGGACGACTTGGTCGCGAGAACCGCAGCTTACTTCCGGGAAAGAGAAGCATTTTTGGTCGGGTGATGGTTTCCGGATCGAAGGGCGAATGGAGGGAGTGACAGAAATGTGGAAAAAGAACGACGACGGCGCGATCCATGCGTTAGGCAACGGACAGTTTCTCGTATACGGGCGCGGGAACGACATTGTTGAGGTTTACGGGCCTCCGTACAGCTCGCCGTCGATGCTACACGGAAAATGGGCGCTTGCCGACGGCACGGAGCTTCGCTACGAATCGTGCCGGGACAAAGGCACGAACCGCTGGCGGCATAAGTATCTGAACGAAGCGGGCCGTGAAGTCGCTTTGGCCGAAGCTTTCGTCGCAAGCGAGCTGCCGGCCTACCTATGCCGGCTGCATGCCGACGAACCTTTGCGTCTTGAACTGACGTTCGGGGAAGATTACGAATGCTATCCGGGCAGCGAGGACTTGGCTTCCGCGGAGGATACCGTCAAGTCGATTCTCGTGAAGGCGCCCGACACGGCCCGCATCTACCGTTATCCGATGGGCGAGGAGACGTTCCTTGCCGCAGTCTTCTGGGGACAGGAAGCCCGGATTGAATTTGAAACGGGCACTGGAAAAGTCGGCATTGCGGTGCCCGCAGGGGAATCGTATTTCGCGCTGGCCGGTGGCCCCTCTTATCCGGAAGCCGAGGGGCACGCTCGTGCGATGCTGGAGCAGGGCTATGAGCGGCTTAGAGCGCAAGCCGAGGAAGCGGATCGCCGGTTCTCTTCGCGCATCGCTTCGCTTGAATACGGCGCGCAGATCGGGGAAGGAATGAGGAAGCGCATCGACGAGCTGTCCGAGAGCGTCGCGTTCCTGATTGCCGCGCAGCAGTCGCAGGACGGCGGCATCATGGCCGGCCACAACTACGCGCTGGCCTACGTGCGGGATCAATACGGCGCTTCGAGGGGGTTGCTCTCGCTCGGCCTGTACGAGGAAGCGAGAAGGAATCTGGATTTCCGCTTCGGGAAATGGACAAGGCTTGGCGGGATCCGCAACGCGGAGAGCATGGGGCACGACCGCGCCCGCCATGTGCACGAGAACGACGACGTCGAGATTACTGCTTATATGATCGTGCAGGCTTTCGATTATGGGCAGGCGACGGGAGACTGGGATTACGTCGCGTCGCTGTTCCCGATGCTCGAAGACTGCTGGCAGGTCCAATTGCCGCATTTGCACGAAGGCATGCTGCCCTTTAACGGAGACGAGACCTACGTCGCGGGAGGCTTCCTGCCCCGCACGTCCCTGAACGACGGCTCTATGGAGGCGACGCTGCTGTTTCTGGAAGCCGGCAGAAGGCTGCTGTCGTTCGCGGTCGGACGCGGTCTATGGAACGAAGAGCATGCCGCGGCTTGCGAAAGCGTGCTTGCGCGAACGGAAGCGGTGTTCCGAACGCGCTTCCGGAAGGACGAACGCTTTTACGCCAATGCGCCCGAAAGGGCGGCGACGGCGGAGCTGCCGGCTTACCGTCACGGCGTCTGCGAGAGCTGTCACCCGCGCGGCATTCATGTGTTGAAATGGACGCGAAAGACGGCTGCGGGCCGTTACGTCTGCCCGGCCTGTCTCGCGAACGAGCCGCCGCTCGGGGCGGTCGAGCCCCAAGTGATCGCGGTTCAATCCGCCGGGCTGCTTCCCTCCTTTATACATGCCGGTTTACTGACGGAAGAGGAGAAGGCGGAGGAACTGCATAGAGCTTACGATATATTCGAGCGGCACGGTTATCTACCTACCGTTCCGGGGTCCTCCTATTTCGTCGGTTATGACGAAAGCTTGCTGTTGTATGGGCTGACCTGTATGCGGCATCCCGGCGCCGAAGCGGTTCTGGCGCATGTCGTGAGCATCGCCGATTCGACGGATGCTTGGGTGGAATATTACGACGCGGGGCGGCCCTTCAATACAAGGTGCAGACCTTGGGAGAGCGGCATGAACATCGCGGCTGTACGCCACTACGCCGAATATCGCTCGTAGAAGTCCGCGGCGAAATTTGAAACCGTTTGAGCTTCAAGCAGCGGCTGACCTGTAAGCCAACCTATAAGCCCACCTATGAGCCAACCTATGAGCCAACCTATATTAGGTGATCATTTGCTTCCAGCAGGCTTAAATTCATAGCCCGGTTGCGTGAGATAAGGCCGTCAGGCGGTCTTATTGGACTGGTCTGGAGTCGGATGCGTGAGATAAGGCCGCCAGGCGGTCTTATTGGTCTGATCTGGACTCCGATGCGTGAGATAAGGCCGCCAGGCGGTCTTATTGGCCTGGTCTGGAGTCGGATGCGTGAGATAAGGCCGCCAGGCGGTCTTATTGGCCTGGTCTGGAGTCGGATGCAAGAGATAAGGCCGCGAGGCGGTCTTATTGGCCTGGTCTGGAATCGGATGCGTGAGATAAGGCCGCGAGGCGGTCTTATTGGCCTGGTCTGGAGTCGAATTCGAGAGATAAGCATATAACGGGTAAGCTCATTTTGTTTGTATCGTAAGGAGGTTACCCACTCCAACCCGACTCAGTCGTCTTGCAGCCCCGCCACCCCTCCATTTACCCACTTGAGCCCAACTCAGTCTGCTTACAGCCCCGTCAACCCACCATTTATCCGCTCGAACCCAACTCAGTCTGCTTACAGCCCCGTCAACCCACCATTTATCCGCTCGAACCCAACTCAGTCTGCTTATAGCTCCGTCAACCCACTATTTATCCGCTCGAGCCCGACTATCGTCTTGCAGCCCCACAATTTCGCCTAGACACGACCATACGCATAGCCCGACCATACGCATAGCCCGACCATACGCATAGCTCGACCATACGAATAGCCCGACCATATGAATAGGAAGTAGAAATCGGAACAGAAAGTAGAAGTTTTAGCCTATTTCGCGCGTATAGGCCAAGCTACAATGAAGGGAGGAAACCGGAAAAAGCGCCAATTGAGATGTAAGCGCATTCCGGATGAGGGCGGGCGGCGAGACCGGTTCGCTCGGACAATCAGGGAGGAATGCCGAATGAGGAAAAGAAAATGGACTGCGCTCGCTTTGGCGTTGGCGTTCGTACTCGGAACGTGGACGGTTGCCGGAGGCGCGCCGTCAGCCTCTGCCGCGTCGGCGCCGGTCAGGCATTACGACGGCAACCATTACGCCCCGGAGACGATCGGGGCAGGGGACGAGGCCGGCCAGAAGTTCGCGGCGAGCGGCCCGTTCTATAGCGTCGCCGTGCGGGCGCCGAGCTACGGTGACAACGATGGAAGCTTAACGATGAAGCTGTATGCCTGGAACTCGGATTACGCGACGACGGTCGCGTCCGCTCCGGTCGCGAGCTGGACGTTCGTCGATTTCCAAGACAACGAATGGCTGCGCCTGAATTTTCCCGAGCAGCCGGCCGGCCAATACGTCTGGACGTTGTCCGGAGCGGTCGGCTGGGTCGGCGTCTGGAAGCTGACGGACAGCACGGATCCGGCGGAGGCGTTCTGGAACGGGGCTCCGACGTCCGGCGATTATGAAGGCCGGATTTACTACGCGGATGCGGACCCTTATTTGTACGACGGGAACGCTTACCAGGACGTGACGATCGGCGCGTCCGATACGGCGGGCTCGCGCTTTACGGCTCGCGACCGGTTCTACAGTCTGGCGGTTCGAACGCCGAGCTACTCGGACAACGACGGCAGCCTGACGCTGAAGCTGTACGCCTGGAATACCGACTATGCGACCTCAATCGGAGGAACGCCGCTCGTCAGCAAAGCGTTTACGGATTTCGCCGACAACGCTTGGATTCGTATTCAATTTCCAGAGAAGGCTGCCGGTCAATACGTTTGGACGCTATCCGGCGCTTCGGGCTGGGTCGGCGTCTGGAAGCTGACGGATAGCGGATATCCGGCAACCGCATATTTCAACGGGAGCGAGACGTCGGGAGATTACCAGGCTCGCTTGTATTACGGAGAATACGGCACGGAGCCGCAGGAGATGTACAGCCACGTGGATACGACGGTCCGCGACGTGCCGATCTCGGGAGCGGGCTCCGCCGGAGAGAGGTTCCAGGCTGTGTGGCCGTTTACGAGAATCGAGACGAATACGCCGAGCTACGGCGACGACCAAGGCAGTCTGACGCTTTCCCTGTACGCTTGGAACGCCGACTACGCGACGACGGTCGCGGGCGCTCCCATCGCCGAGAAGACGTTCGTCGATTTTGCGGACAATGCGTGGCTCGCCTTGGACGTTCCAGAACAGTCGGCAGGCGATTATTTGTGGGTGCTGAGCGGCGGAACGAACGGAGTCGGCGTCTGGCAGACGTCGGGCAACAACTTTTTCCCCGGCACGCCTTACATCGACGGAGCGGTCGCTTCCGCTTACGGGGACTTCAAGTCGCGGATCACGTATACGCCGAGCAAAGTGCTGCCCGACCTTCCGGTCTTCTCTTCGTCCGATGCGGCGACCTCGGAGACGGTCAACCGGATGTTCAAAACGCTGTACACGCTGAAATTCGGCCCGAGTCCCGTCGACGGCAATCCGCAGACGAACTGGATGCAGTGGGACGCCATGACGACGGCCTGGATGAATACCGGGCTCAACAAGGGAAAATACGGCGCAGACTATAACGAGGTGCTTCGGGAGCATCTGCTCAACGACGTGCGAATGACGGACGATGGCTACGTCTACGTCCTGAACCCGACCAACTGGTGGGGAGAAGGGACAAGTCTCGTCGGATGGCCGTTTCCTTCGACGTCAAGTCCCGACGATCCGGCGGTACACAAGTATGCGTTCGGGACAAGCGTCTCGGGATGGACGACGAGCGTCGCCTCCCACGCGATTTCCGGCGGCAAATGGGTGCTGCAGACGACCGGAGCCGATCCTTTCGTTGTGTCGCCTGTGCAGAACACCCCGGCTTCCCGTATGCCGTATCTTTACGTGCAGATGAGCAGTACGAACGCCGACTCGTCGGGCAAGATTTATTTTACGACGGATACCGACCCGACTTGGAATGAAGCGAAAAGCGTCGCCTTTACCGTCGATACGACTGGAGCGAGCAAGGGCTACCAGATTCCGATGTTCAAAAATCCGCACTGGACCGGCACGATCAAGCAGTATCGGATCGATCCGGCGGACAGCGGGCAGCCCGGCGGCCAGGTCGGGCTCGAGAGAGTAGCAGGAGAATACGATACCCGGCACGTTCAGACGAACACCGCTTTCGTGCTCGGAAGCGCCGAGCTGTTCCTGTGGAATCCAAGCGATGTCACGTACCTGCAAGGCAACATTTTCCGAATGAGAACCGCTCTTCAGTTCCTGAAAACGGAGTTCGATTCCGGCTCGAATCATTATTTGACGATTCCGTGGGTCGGACACGAAGGAACGAGCGGCGTGGATATGACCAAACCGAACGTAGCCGATCGCTACGTTCACGGGAAGGGCGTCGGTTCGAATTACTGGGACATTTTGCCGATCGGATACAAGGATTTCTATGATACCATTTACTACTATGAAGCGCTGAAAACGATGGCCCAGATCGAGAAGCTGATCGAGGACAATCCCGGCTGGTCGATTGCGGCGAATCCGTACGGCGACGATTCGGCTTCGCTGAGTGCGAAGGCGGCGAACGTGGCGGCGGCGATGACCGGAAGCTCCTCCCCGTTCTGGAATGCGGCGACCGGCAGATACGTGCCGAGCGTCGATACGAACGGAGCAATGCACGATTACGGGTACACGTTCGTCAATCTCGAGGCGCTGGCCCAGGGATTGGCCGACCCGACCCGGGCGGCGAGCATTTTCTCGTGGCTGGACGGCACACGTACGGTCGTCGGGGATACGTCGACGGGCGCGGACATCTATGCGCCCAAATTCGCGGCAAGGGCTTCGACGAAGCGCAACACCGAATGGTACAACATCATCTGGACGCAATCCGACACCCATCCTTTCGGCACGCAGGTTCAGGACGGCGGAGCCATTATGTACGTCAGCTATTACGACGTAATGGCCAGGCTGAAATACAAGTCCGCGGACGACGCGTGGAGCCGCTTCGCGGCGATACTGGAGCATTACGAGGAAGCGCAGGAGGAAGGCGGCTACCGGTCCTATTACGGCATCCGCGGCGTCGGAATGCAGGGAGACGGTTCGGCGGGAGGCATCGGCATCGACGCCGAGTTTACCGAATCGGCGCTGGTCCCGCTCGCGTTCCTCTACGGATTCCTCGGCATCAATACGGATAAGGACGGCTTTGCCGTCGCGCCGCGCCGACCTTCCGCGCTCGGATGGATGAAGGTCGAGAAGCTGGCGTACGACGGGGCGGAAGCGTCCGTATACGCGTCCGCGACCGAGACGTCCGTAACGATCGATTCGTCGTCCGGCCCGAAGAAGCTCAAAGTCGGAAGCCTGACGCCCGGAACGGCGTATCAGGTAAAGCGGGACGGCGCGGCATGGGAGACGTTCACCGCCGACGCCGACGGAGTTATCCGCTTCTCGGCTACGGGAGCGGGAGCTCACGTCTACCGGGTGGAACTGTAACAAAGGAGGAAACGCAACTTGATCAACCTGCTCATCGTCGACGACGAGGCGATTATATTGGACGGTCTGACGGAGCTGTTCCATACGGCCGGCATTCCGGACTTGGAAGTTCACCGGGCCAACTCGGGCATTCAAGCGCTTAAAATCTTGGAACGAAGCCGCATCGACATCGTTCTGACCGATATCCGCATGCCCGAGATGACGGGGCTGGAGTTGTTCGACCGGGTTCGCGAGCGCTGGAAGCGCTGCAAGGTCGTGTTCCTGACCGGCTACAGCGACTTCGGGTACGTTCAGGAGGTGCTGCGCAAGGGCGGTGCGGACTACGTGCTGAAAATGGAGGGAGACGAGGACATCGTAGCGGCCGTCCGCAAGGCGATCGCCGACCTCCACGAGGAGCTGGACGTCGAGCGATTCGTCGCGGAGGCCAAGTCGAAAATGAAGCAGCTGCAGCCGCTGGCGCAACGGGAGTATATCGGCAATCTGCTGCTGGGAGAGCCGTTCGCCCCGGCGGGAATGAAGGCCCGCTTCGAGGAGCTGGACATTCCTTTCTCGGAAGCGGCGCCGATATACATGCTGCTCGGCAAGGCGGATTCGTGGGAAGGCATCGACCGCCCTTCCGACCGTACCTTGCTGCTCTATGCGCTCCAAAATATCGCGGGGGAGCTTCTTCCCCCCTCTTGCGCCACTCTGTCGCTTTCCCTGGACGGAGCGGCGCTTCTCTGGCTCATTCAGCCTATGGGCCAAGACGAAGTCGACGCCGAGCTGCAGCTTAGCCTCGACCGGATTCAGCAGGCCGCGGTCCGATTTCTAAGCTTGCGCTTCTCCTTTGCCTGCAGCGGACTTTTCGAATGGACGGACATCGGCCGGGTATACGACCGGCTTCGCGATCTGCTGCATCAGGGAGCGGGCATCGGTGAGGAAATCTCCTATCTGGGCAGCGGAGGCGGGACCGGCATGGACGAGCGCCGGACGGATGAGCTGCGTGCCGAACTGAAGCGGTTCGTGTTTCTGGAGGCGCATCTGGAGAACGGCAAGGCGGAAGAGTTCGACCGCGACCTCGTTCGGCTTCTGAACGCCGCGGACCGCAATCGTGTGCCGTTGGCACTGTCTCTAGAAGCCTTTAACCGAATTTCCAGTCTTCTGCTGTCTCAGCTTAACCGCAGCGGCCTACAGGAAATTTCGGAGGACTCGGATCGGCTGCACAGGCTGACGAGATACGATGCGTTTCCGTCGTGGGAGGATACGATCGCTTTTTTCAGGGAGACGGCAGCCGCCTTGTTCGCCCATCGGAGAAAAATGCAGGCCGACCGAGGCCTGGAAATCGTCGGCAAGGTCGAGGACTTCGTCGCCCGGCACTTGAGCGAGGATTTGTCGCTGAACCGGCTTGGGCAGGCCGTTTACTTGAATCCCGCCTATCTGTCCCGGCTGTACAAGCAGCTTACGGGAGTCGGGCTGTCGGATTACGTAACGGACCGGAGAATCCGGAAGGCCAAGGAGCTGCTGCGCTCCACGGACATGAAGATTCAAGAGATTACCGTCGCCGTAGGGCTGGAATCTCCCTCGTATTTCGCCCGTCTGTTCAAAAGATTGACCGGCAAGTCCCCTCAAGAATACAGAGAAAGCTGACGGAAATCACCAGAAAGGGGAAATTCGCTTGCCTCTCGGCTCCCTCTTCCAATCCATCTATACGAAAATGGTCGTCACCCTGCTCGTGGCGGTTCTTCCGTTTTATTTGATCGTGCTGCAGATCAACCGCTCCGATGCGACGGGCGTGCGGGACGGCGTCGCCGAATCCGTGCGCTCGCAGGCACATTATTATTTGAGCAGCCTCGAGACCGAGCTGTCGCAGGTCATCAAGTTCCAGCAGCAGCTGTCGGCTTCCCCGGAACTGGACACGCTCTCCAACGCCTCGGAAATCATGACCAACGAAGAGAAGCGGCAAGCCGTTCTGGCGATTCAACGGCAGCTCATTCAGCTCCAATCGATGAGCCAATATATTGCCGATACGACCGCTTACCTGCCGGACCTTGGCACGATGATTACGGCCAACCAGACGTACCGCGATATCTCGGAATCCGAGCGGGAATCGCTCCAGCGGTTCGTCCGGCCGTCCGCTGCGGCACTGATCGAGGAGAAGGGCCGCCTTTATATCTGTTATTCCAATTCGTATCTGTTCGGCGTGGCGATTCCGTCCTTCGTGCTGACGATCGAGCTCGACCGGGAGCGTCTGGCGGCGGCCATGGACCGATTCAAGTACAACGGCGTCGGCATTGCCGCGCTGTTTGGCTCCGAGGATGGCTGGCGAGTCGCATCGGACGGAAGCGGGGAGGAGCGCGAGAGCCTGCTGCGGGCGGCGGATGCCGCGGGGGGCATCAGGCCTACCGCAGTCGAGACGCTGCACACCGAACAGGGAGATTATCTTCATTACAGCGAACGCTCGGCGTTTCTGGGCGCGACGTTCGCCGTGTTCGTCCCGGAGAAGGAAGTGCTGGGCAAGCTCAAAGCAAACCGGGACCGCATCCGCTACGTTTCCCTCGTCTCCCTGCTAATTATCGCCGTAGTTTCTTATGTCGTTTACCGGCTTGTCCATCATCCCCTGCGCAAAATGATCGTCGCATTCCGCCAGGTCGGCAACGGCAACTTCGACGTATCGATCGAACGAAGCAGCAAGGACGAATTCGCTTATTTGTACCGCCATTTCAATCAGACGATCCGTAAGCTGCAGGAGCTTGTATACGAAGTGTACGAGCAGAAATACCGGACCCAGACCGCGGAGCTGAAGCAGCTGCAATCGCAGATCAACCCGCACTTCCTTTACAACAGCTTTTTTACGATCTACCGGATGGCGAAATTCGGCGAGAACGACAACGTCGCTCAATTCTCAAAGTATTTGGGCGAATATTATCGCTTCATTACGCGCGACGGCGCGGAGGAGGTGACCGTGCGGGACGAGTTCGTCCACTCGCGGACATATACGGACATCCAATTGTTCCGGTTCCACGACCGGATTTCCGTGCGTTTCGAGGACGTGCCGGAGGCCCTCGCGCGGATGTCCATTCCGCGGCTGACCCTTCAGCCAGTCATCGAGAATGCGTTCGTGCACGCTTTGGAAAAACGGGCCGAAGGAGGGTTGCTGGAAGTCGCGTTCAGCCTGTCTGAGGAGGAGGCGGTCATCGCAGTCGAGGACAACGGAACGGGACTGGACGACGCCGCACTGGAGGCGCTGCGGCGCAAGCTGCAGACGGTCGGTCAAAGCGGGGAAACGACGGGGCTCGGCAACGTGCATCGCCGCTTGCGGCTGCGCTTCGGCGAGCAAGCCGGGCTTCGGCTCTCGCGCGGCGCTCTCGGAGGCCTGAGAGCGGAGGTCGTATTCCCGTCGCTCCCCGAACAGGTAGAGATCGGAACAGAAAGTAGAAAGATTACGATTTAACGGCGTCCGCCGCGATTCTACAATAGAAACAGATGATCATCTAGACCATAACACAATCGAGGGGGACGCACTATGAAACGTAAAATGGGATACGGCTTGCTCGCCGTCATGCTGCTTCTGAGCGCATGCAGCTCTAACGGCGGCGGAGGCGAGGCGACGGGAAGCGCGGCGCCGTCCGGCTCCGAAGCTTCGGCTCCGAGCGAATCCGGCTCGCCGTCCGCGACGGGAGGAACGCAGGATCCGCTGGGCAAATACGAAACGCCGATCGAGGTGACGACGGCCCGAAGCCTCGGGAGCACCGTAACGTTCGCCGAAGGCGAATCGCTGGACAACAATGTATGGTATCGGGGCTATCGGGAAGATCTCGGCATCGTGCTGAAAAACGAATGGACCGTTCCGGAAGGCCAGTACGGGCAGAAAATGAACGTCTCCATCGCATCGGGCAACATTCCCGACATCGTGACGGTCGATCTGACCCAACTTCAGAAGCTGATCGAGTCGGACATGATCATGGATTTGAGCGATGTCTTCGAGCAGTACGCATCCGAGCTGACGAAGACGACGCTGTCGATGGACGGAGGCGTCGGCTGGACGGCCGCGACGTTCGGCGGCAAGAAGATGGCGCTGCCTTCGACGGCTTCGGTCATCGACGGCACCCAGATGATCTGGATTCGCGAGGATTGGCTGAAGAAGGTCGGCATGGACGCGCCGAAAACGATCGACGACGTATGGAACATCGCCGACGCGTTCGTCAAGCAAAAACCGGGCGGCCAGGCGAAAACGTACGGGCTCGGACTGGGCAAGGACATTTATTCCGGTTACGGCGGCATCGGAGGGTTGGCGTACGGCTTCAAGGCGTATCCGAAGGCATGGGTGGCGGGAGCGGACGGCAAGCTGGCTTACGGCTCCGTTCAGCCGGCGATGAAGGCCGCGCTAGCCAAGCTGCAGGAGATGTTCAAGGCCGGGCTGATCGATCCCGAGTTCGGCGTCTACGACGCCAACAAGGTGAACGAGTTGATTACTTCCGGACAGATCGGCATGTTCTACGGACAGCACTGGAACGCGTTCTGGCCGCTGCCGGACGGCTTCAAGAACGACCCGGAGGCGAACTGGATGCCTTATCCGATCGTTTCCGCCGACGGCTCGCCGGCCAGCTCGCTCGCGGGCAACGGCGCCGTCTTCTTCTACGCGGTGAAGAAAGGGGCCAAAAACCCCGAAGCGCTCGTCAAGCTGCTGAACTACAGCCTGGAGAAGCAGTACGGCCCGAACGGACGCGACAAGCGGTTTTTCAATAACGAGGACACGAATATGAACTTGTACGCTTACGCCGCGGTTACGGCTCAAGATCCGCTGCAGAACATCAACATCTACCGCGGGGTCAAGCAGGCAATGGAAAGCAAGAGCGATGCCGGCCTTTCATTCGACGCCAAGGACAACTACGAGAGCATCAATAAGTACTTGGCCGGAGACGAAGCGTTCTGGGGCAGCTACAAATGGTCGGGCCCGGAAGGGGCGCTCAGCGTGGAAGATGCATACGACAACAACGGGCAGGTGACGTTGAACGGCTTCCTGGGCGCGCCTACGGAGACGATGCTGAAGAAGGGCTCTACGCTCGATACGCTCGAGCTGGAGACATTCACCAAAATCATTTTGAACGCCGCATCGATCGATACGTTCGATACGTTCGTCGCCAATTGGAACAAGCTCGGCGGGGAAGAGATCACCAACGAAGTGAACGAGTGGGCGGCATCCAAATAAGCCGAAGGGAGGGGGCGATCCCCTCCTTTTCTTTCCCGCGCAACGATAGGAGGTACGGAATTTGAAGATCCGCGAAAAGCAAGGCGGCGAAGCTTCGCTGCACCTGATGCTGCTGCCCGGCGTCCTGTTCGTGCTCGCGTTCTGCTATTACCCGATGACGGGCATCGCGATCGCCTTCGAGCATTTTATTCCGACCAAGGGCTTCTTCCGTTCGGAATGGGTCGGTCTGGAGCATTTCCGCTATTTGTTTCAACTGCCGAACTTCGGCTCGGTGCTGCGCAACACCGTCTGGATCGCGACGATGAAAATCGTCCTGGGGCTGGCCGTACCGATTTTCTTCGCGCTGCTGCTGAACGAAGTGCGCCGGACGGCGTTTAAGCGTTCGGTCCAAACGATGGTCTATTTGCCCCATTTTCTATCGTGGGTCATTCTGGGCGGCGTGCTGATCGATATTTTGTCGCCGTCCTCGGGCATCGTCAATTCCTTTCTCGGGTATTTCGGCCTCGGGCCCGTTTTTTTCCTGGGGGACGAGAAATGGTTCCCTTACGTGCTGGTCGTCTCCGACATCTGGAAGGAGTTCGGCTTCTCGACGATCGTGTTTCTCGCCGCGATCACCTCGATCAATCCGACCTTGTACGAAGCCGCGGTCATGGACGGAGCGGGCCGGATCAAGCAGACGATCCACGTCACGCTGCCGGGAATGATGCCGATCATCGTGCTGATGCTGACGCTCAGCCTCGGCAACGTTCTGAACGCGGGCTTCGACCAGGTGTTCAATTTGTACAGTCCTCAAGTGTACGGCACGGGGGATATTATCGACACGCTCGTCTATCGAATCGGGCTCGTCGACGCGCAGTACAGTCTGGCAACCGCGGTCGGTCTGTTCAAATCGGTCATTTCGTTGATCCTGATTGCGATTTCCTACACGCTTGCCTACCGGCTGGCGAACTACCGAATTTTCTAAACGAAGAAGGGATACGGATGATCTACAAAGACGCATTCGGAAGACGAGCGTTCGATTGGGCGAATTATGTCTTCCTCGGCGGAGCCGCGCTGCTGTGCTTGCTGCCGCTCATTCACGTGCTCGCGGTCTCGTTCAGCGCCAGCTCCGCCGCCACGGCCGGCTTCGTGAAGCTGTGGCCGGTCGATTTTACGCTGGCCTCGTACAAGTACGCCTTGAACAAGCCGCAATTCATCGACAGCTTCCTCGTCTCGCTTGAGCGGGTAGCGCTCGGGGCGCTTATCAACATGACGCTGACGGTGCTTATCGCGTATCCGCTTTCCAAGGAACGGCGACAGTTCCGGTGGCGTTCGGTATACGCCTGGTTTTTCGTCGTCACGATCCTGTTCTCCGGCGGGCTGATCCCCGTGTTCATGGTCGTCAAGCAGCTAGGTTTGCTTGATTCGATCTGGGCGCTCGTCCTGCCGGGAGCCGTTCCCGTCTTTAACGTCATTCTATTGCTTAATTTCATGCGTTCGCAGCCGAAGGAGCTGTACGAAGCGGCCTTCGTGGACGGGGCCGGGCATTGGTCGGTGCTGTGGCGGATCGCCGTACCGCTCGCGAAGCCCGCGCTGGCCACGCTGCTGCTGTTCATCTGCGTCGGTCATTGGAATTCGTGGTTCGACGGGTTGATCTATATGAACAAGCCGGAGCATTTTCCGCTGCAGACGTATTTGCAGTCGGTCGTCATTAATCGCGATCCGAGCCTGATGACGACGACCGAGGAACTGAAGACGCTGTCGCAAATCTCCGACCAGACGACGAAGGCGGCGCAGATTTTCCTGGCCGCGCTCCCGATTCTGCTGCTGTATCCGTTCCTTCAGAAGCATTTCATTCAGGGGATTACGCTGGGCAGCGTGAAGGAGTAAGAGTAAGGTTGTAAGGCAATAGGGATGGCGAAAATAGTCAGTCATGGGAAGGGGAAATCCGAGTGCGAACGAAAACGGAAGTGGCCGTTTATTATTTTCCGAACTATCATCCCGACGCCCGTAACGACAAGTGGCATGGCCGGGGATGGACCGAATGGGAGTTGGCGAAGCGGGCGGAGCCCCGTTTCGAGGGTCATGCGCAGCCTAAGGTGCCGCTCTGGGGCTACGAGGACGAATCCGATCCGCGGGCAATGGCGCGCAAAATCGACGCCGCGGCGGACCACGGCATCGATTGCTTTATTTTCGACTGGTATTGGTACGAGGACGGTCCATACTTGCAGAGGGGGCTGGAGGAAGGATTTCTGCAGGCGAACAATTCGGACCGACTGAAGTTTTCGCTCATGTGGGCGAATCACGACTGGATCGACATTCACCCGCTGACCCGGGCGCTGCAACCGGCGACGCTCGCCTCCGGCAAGGTGTCTGAGCAGGCGTTCGTCGCGGCGACCGAGCATATGATCGAGCGTTATTTTCGCCATCCGTCCTACTGGAGAGTCGGGGGCGGACTGTACTTCTCGATCTACGAGCTGATGAATCTCGTCGAAGGCTTGGGAGGCTTGGACGAGACGAGGCGGATTCTCGGCGATTTCCGCGAACGCGTGCGCCAAGCGGGCTTGGGCGAGCTTCATCTGAACGCGGTCGTCTGGGGCGTGCAGATTTTGCCCGGGGAGAAGCGCATCGACAATCCGAACGAGCTGCTCGACCTGCTCGGATTCGATTCGGTCACCTCGTACGTATGGCTTCACCACGTCGGGCTTCCGAAGTTTCCGCAATCGGACTACGGGGTTTGGCGGGACGAGGCCGTCGCCAAAATGACCAGTCTCGCGGACGAGTTTCGGCTGCCCTATTTTCCGAACGTCACGATGGGCTGGGACACGAGCCCGCGCACGGTGCAGTCGGACAAGTACGAGCCGATCGGCTACCAGTACATGGCCACGGTCGGCGGCAACACGCCCGCTGAATTCGAAACGGCGCTCAGACGCACCAAAGCGTTGGCGGAAGAGAAAAGCAAAGGCCTGAATATCGTCACGATCAACGCCTGGAACGAATGGACGGAGGGCAGCTATCTGGAGCCGGACACGGTTCACGGCTTCGGTTATTTGGAGGCGGTCGGCAGGGTCTTTGGACCCTCTAAGGGATAAAACAGCTGTTCTTTCTTAACGAATTTGTTTCCGTTATTCCCTCTCTTCATGCCGCAATAGCATTCGTTGTTGGAGGAAATTCCCATAGAATGTCGAATTACATCCGAATGCGTCGAACTATTGCGGATGAAGAGGTTAGAGGAATGTGGAAGCGGAATCGTTCGGATGATGATTTGAAGTCGATGTCGGAGTATGGGAGTAGCTGGTTTTCTCTTATCATGTTGCAGGTTGGTTTTATCGGGTTTTTCTGTTTTTTTCTATTCTTGTTCCGCATTAGCAATCTATCTTTACTAAACGATTTGCAGTATTTACATCCATTGAAACTGATTGAAGATCCGTTGAGATTTTTGGGTGTTGCTTTTAGGGTGCTTTATTTTTATGTAGTGATGGCTGGCCTGAATATGCTTCTATTTAAAACGATAGATGTAAAGCCGATCTTGAAACAGTTCGAAATGTTCAAAAGCCGGGACTTGGGGATATGGTTTTTGTCATTTCTCTCTTTCTTAGGATGGGCAAAACTTTCGGAAGTTTTAGATGTAACGAAAATCGTGCATGCCGTCGTTGTAACGATTATCATGCTGTTTTCTTCCTTCTTCTTTTTCCGGTACATCCTTAAATTGCAGGGGTATTACAGATTACTAGCGATTCTAATCTCTGCAGGTACATTTATATATTATATGACGATTGAGATTCGTGATAATGGATTAGGATTGGATTTTGTCGTTCTTTTACCTATTTTAAAAAGTCTCGTCTGGGTGCTTTTTGCGCAGTTTGTCATCATCTATGTATTGGTAGTATTAAGAATGTTAAGCTCTTCTGCAATTAACGAGTATCGGTCAGCGCAATTGGGGAAAGAGAGCCAATTCCGTAAATTAATGATGGAAAGCTTAAGGGATTTTTTCAGTAAACAACATTTGTGTCTCAAGAGCAACCTGACAGGAAAGCCCTTTTCTCGTCAGATGCTGCGGGATGTGCTTAAAGAGATTTTTAACCTCAAGGGTTTGGCTTTCTATGAGAGATTAACTCTTATCCAAAAAATCGTACAGACGGATGTATCCTCGAAATTCCCTGAAGTTAAAGCTAAATACCTTCAATTTAGGAACAAGCTTAACCTTTACGTCTCGATTGTTTTTTTGTTTAACATCATTATAATCGTACTATTCGTGCTGCCTTATCTGGACTGGAAAGGCGATGCGTTGCTCATTCTGTTGATTATGATGGGGACCCGACTATTTCAGCGTACGATCGAGATTGGCTGGGCCTTTTATCAAGATATTACCTCGGAGAAGCCGAAGAGCTCAACGCTTACAGGCTCCAATCGTCTGATTCTTGCCGTTAAGAGCATTATTGAAATGATGATCACATCGGCTTTGTTTTATTTCTTGTTTGATTCATTGGGAAAACTGGAAGCAGTCAAAAAGCCGTTTCAAGAAGGGTATGCCGAATACGTTTGGATGACAATGTTGAAAATGGCGGAAACGTTTGTGGGGAGCATTGCGGTTTCGTTTTTTAACGTATCCTTGCCCCTGGATTCCGACAATCCGTTTACTTTCAGGACGATTATCCATATTGTTCAGGTTGGCATTAGCATCATTCTCATTACGCTATCGATTGCCAACTACTTGAATATGAAGAAAAATGCGTATCAATATTCGGTCATTCGGGAGGAAGACCGCTACGTCGCCTATTACTATCTTCAGTTGGCAGGCGAGGAGCCGCTTAAACGGGAAATCGCGAGAGGAAACAGTAAAGAGGAGCTCAAAGAAAAAGTTAAAGCGATGTGGCAAGATCAGCAGATCGAAGATGCGGAGTTTGCGAGCGTGATCGCTTGTCTCGAAGATAACTTAAATGATTCGGAAAGCGGTCAGGCTGAACTGGAGAAGCTGCGAGAAATGAATTTTCAGCAATTAAGCGATTACGTGAGACAGATGCTAAGGGACAAACCGCAGAAGTCCATTAAATCGATAAGGTTAATAAAAGTTCAGGAAGAGGAAGAACAAAAGGAGAAGGGTTGTGTCCGTTTTCTGAAGCGGACCAAACAATCATTTTTGAAATGTTATTCTCGGTTCCCTCACTTATCGAAAACTTCGCGAAAAGTTCGCCGGCTCTATTGAAAATCAGACGATTTCGGTGCAAGATGAAGCAAGGACACATCTGGCGATACGAGGAGCTGACTGCGTTTGTTTTTGCATTTTTTGCAGGGAAGAGAGCAACGGGAAATTTTTATGGAGCTGGCTCATGCCGTCGCCAATGCGGACGGTTTTGTCAGCGGCAACGAGAAGAGGTATTTGCAGTCTGTAGGCTTCGAGCTGGGGCTCGAGGATTTGCGAATCGTTAAGCCGACGAGAGCGCTGAAGGAAGTATTGTCCGAGATTACGGACCGGCAGGTTCAGCATCTCTTTTTTCTGGAAATTCTGCTGCTTGCTTATGCGGACGGAGACTATTGCGACGAGGAAAAACAGATCGTAATGGATATGAAAGAGGCGTTCGGCATCTCGGAAGAAACGTATGAAGAGTTCAGAGAGTGGGCGATTTCGTACGATCGACTCAGAGCGCAGGGCATGCAACTCATATTGAATCAATAGACAAGTTAAGAGGCTGTTCCGTAAGCGCGTCGTACAAGATTATCAAGAAGCGAAAAAGCATCGGAGGGAGATAGATGCATACAACGCTCATTCTCGATAAACAATTCGTACAGCTGTGCTACACTTGCGGAACAGCCTCTTAGATTTCAAGGAACAGCCGGTCTAATCGCGCGATTTGCCGACATGCGAATTCCGATGAGCAGACTGCGGGAGATCAGGCCGGACATGCTCATCACCAGATGCAGCCGAGTGCTCTGCAAGGCTTGATACCCGAGCAGCCCACCGATGTTCACGATGCCGGATACGTGAATGTCGCCAACCGGAGGCAGCTGTTTATTGACGCCTGCACCCGGTCGCAGCGGGCCGTCTCCAACCATTACGGCGCCAATGCTGGAAGCTTGTCCGAGACAGGCGTCGATGCCGATGACGAACGGATCGTCGAACAGCATTTGCAGCTTGTCCATCGTATCCGCGAGGTTCATCGCATGAACGGGATTTTCCAACGTGCCGAAAATATCGAATTCCGAGGAGCGGTACTTACCGAGCATGGTGCCCGTCAGAGGGCCTAGCGAATCTCCCGTGCAGCGATCGGTGCCGATACAGACGACAACGATGCGCCTATGCTTCGGAAGCTTTCCGAAATACGCGCCGAACTTGTTCGCGAGCCGCATCGTAGCAGCCGAATCGTTATGGAAGACATAGCAGGGCATAGATGTAATGGACATTGCTTCACCTCGTTAAACAGGGATGATAATCTCGAATCGCTATTTCTAAATGAATGATACATTATGTATCGGAAAAAGACTGTCACATTTTCGCCTGCCTCCGACGCAAGTTGCGAGAAGGTTCGACAGCCATAGAGGAGAACAATGAATAGAAAACGAGTATTTACAGGGTCGCCATGGGAGCCGCTTGTAGGGTACTGCCGAGCTATACGGATCGGGGACAGAATCGAGGTTGCGGGAACGACGGCGATGAAAGACGGTGAAGTAGTAGGCGTCGGCAATCCTTATGAACAAACGAAGTTCATCCTGCAAACGATAGAACAGGCTCTCATCGAATTAGGCTCAGGCATGTCGGACGTTGTCCGGACGAGAATGTTTGTCACGGATATTTCTAAGTGGGAAGAAATCGGCAAGGCGCACGGCGAGTTTTTTAGGGAAGTTCAACCAGCCGCTACGATGGTTGAGGTGAAAGCGTTAATTGACCCTCAACTTCTTGTGGAGATCGAAGTATACGCAATTATGCGGTAGACCCGATTGATCCAAGAGGTTCGCGAAGAACCTCCGACGATTCCTTCTACGTCATCGAACAGGTACTGCATCAAAGCCGAAGTGATGATGGTGACGTAAGAACCCCGATATTCGTTTTCTTCTGCCCGCCGGGTTCCCGGCGGGTTTTCGACGTTCAGTCGGTCCCAGTAGGCGCGAATTTCAACTTTTTTATCCGCTAGCAAACTTTCCTCTATTTCGCCGGGTAATACTTATAGAACAGTAGGAAAGAGGGGATTCGAGTGGACATCCGGTTGATCGAACGCATTCTCCAAGGAGATCGAGCCGCGTTTCGATCGCTGTACGACGAATATTTCGATTATGCAATGCGCACCGCCAAACTCGTAACGAAACACGAGGAGTGGGCGAAGGATGCGGTGCAGGAAGCTTTTCTCCGGGTGTATCGGAACATCTGGCAGTACGACAGGAGCAAACCGTTTAAGCCATGGTTCTACTGTATTTTGCTTCGAGAGTGCTACAGGGTGATGGAACGGGAGAAAAAGGTCGTGCCGCTTAGCGAACAGCTTGAGAAAATCGGCGTGGAACAGAAGCTGCCCGATGTATCGGTGGACGTGTACGAGGTTCTGCAATCGCTGGACAACTTATACCGCGTTCCGTTGATTTTGAAATATTTGCACGACTACAGCGAGAAGGAAATCGCCGACATGCTCGACGTGAACGTGAACACCTTGAAGTCGCGATTGCTGAAAGGCCGGGAGAAGATGAAGAAAGGATTGGGGGGCGAACGCTATGGAACGGAATCTTAAAGACAAGCTGCTCGAAGAGAGCCGTTACGCCGAAGGAACAAAGGAAGATTTGTGGAATCGGATCGAAGAGATGCTGGACAATGAGTCGGCGACTCCATCGAGAGTGGGAACAAGAGCGAGGACAACGAGACATCACACCGAGAGGAGTAAACGACCGATGAGAAAGCTGCAAATTGCGATGGGCGTCGCAGTCGCTTTTATGGCCTTTGGGATTTTTCTGGCGATGCCGGCCGGAACGGCTTTTATGAAAGACGTCAAACAGTGGTTTGCACCGGAAAAGAAGGTCGAGGTCGAAGTCGAGGGCCAGAAGGAAGAAAGGGATCAGAAGCTGCATCAGAATGAGGAGAGCAAGTACGTTATTTATTACGACCAGGAGCGCTACAAGCTCGTTCAAGAGGGTGGCAAGGACGTCATTACGACGAAGGAGCCGCTGCCCGAGCGATATCCAGAAGTGTCGATGACAATCGAGCAGTTCGAGGGCATGAAGCCGGAGGAACTGATCAAGCGGTTGAGCGGGGAGCTGTCCGGCAAGTACGAGGACGTGCGTGAAGTCGAAAAGGTGTCAGAGCCGGTACAGGGCTATAGCGTCCGCGCACTGAACGGCAAGGAATGGGACAGCGAAGTGATCGTCGTCTACGTCGTCGACAATCAGAAGCAGGGCAGCTTCGCGATTACGGAAAAGTATTTCCTCGAAGCCTCCGAAGGGCACGGTGCCCGATTCCATCAGATGCTGAAGGAATTCAAGGTGCTTGCGGAGTAAAGCCGCAAGAGAGCCCTCCTCGAGTCGATCAAGCCGACTTGAAGAGGGCTTTTGCGTCAAGATTAAAGAACCTTGTTGTCGAAGCGGGGCAGTCGGTTAATGTTAAAAGAGCCTCCGGGCGGTGACGAATCTTTTTTTCCACTTTTCGTCGAAGTCGCCGAAGTGAACACCCTTGTCCTTGGAGAACGTATGTAGTATCCGATTGTCCCCCGCATAGATTCCAACGTGCCCGATCTCAAGCCCGCGTGCCCCGAAAAACAGCAAATCCCCGACTCGAAGCTCGTCCAATCCGACCTCACGGCCTTCCTTTGCCTGATTGTACGAGACGCGCGGCAAGTCGATAGACAGCACTTTCTCGAAAACGTGATGAACGAAGGAGGAGCAGTCGAACGTATCGGTCTGATCAAGCGCCGCGCCGAATTCGTAAGGCGTGCCTACGTACTGCTTGCCGAAAGTAATCAGTTCTTCTCCTTGAAGCTTGGCGAGCTTTTGACTTGAGTAATCGGTGTACAGCGGCTTGGCCGAGACAAAGCCGATCCGATTGTCCTGAGTGCGCACCTCCAGCCAGTCCGCGCCGATCTCTCGGAGCACCTGGATTTTCTCGCCCTTGGCCAGCATCCGATAGATCGGAATGTCGGAACCGTTGTCCGGAGCGGCTCGCAGGTTTACCCCGTAGGAAATCGTATTGGGTAAGCTTTTCGAGGTCGAGATCGCGATATCGCCCGAATACGCATGCCACTGCACGACATCCCCAAGCGCCTCGCTGACGAGACGAAGAGGGAGCATCGTCGTGCCGTTTACGATTCGACCGGGCTGGGAGAGCGTCAGGTTCTCGCCGTTTTTGTGGGCTGTCTTCTCTCCGATTCGGTATGTAAAGGTTACATCGTCCTTGGCCGCGCTCACCGTCTGTGTCGCTTTCGACCATGCAACTTCGGCGTTCAGCGCCTCAAAAACCGCCCGCATCGGGACAAGCGTAGTTCCTCCCGCGATGACCGGGTCGACAGGCAGAACGAGCTTCTTTCCGTCTATGTAGATATCCGGCGCGGCGCCCGTCTGCGCGTGCGCAGGCAGCGTTTGTCCGAGCAGCAGGCCCAATAACGCCATGGATCCGATTCTCTTTAGCATCTTGCCGTGATCATCCTTTCTATGTATGCCTTATTAGGTTTGACGAGAGGAAAGGATGGTTTGTTGTGTGGAAAATGATGGGTGCGGCAGCGCGCGGCTCCTAAAACGGTTCCGCTTCTTTCCTGACGAATCGTCAAAACGGTAAACAGATGTACCCGAAAGTAAAGACAAGTGTATAGAACGCGCTCCCCCTCGCCCGTATAATTTTCGACAAAGGAGGAGGAGCGAGAGTGGCAACGCGTTCCCCCTGCTCGATACCGGTACCCAGCTTCCGATGCTTTCGTTCTACGGCGTCGAGATCGAATAGAAACAGGTGAATAGCAATGTCCGATTCGAGCGAGTTGTAAGAGAGCAGCTCGACATTCCGTATCTGGAGGCGAAGGCGGCCAGAACGAACGCCGACAAGGCCGACATCGTCGGCGCGACCGATTTCGAGCAGGGGCCGTGGGCCGCAGCCGAGCCGATAACGGAGTTTTACGTCATGAACACGCAGAATCCGGCACCCGTGCAGACAAAAGTACGCCTGCTCTGGGACGATGAGAACCTGTACGTCGGCTACGAGAATTTTGACGCCGATCCGGCCGCGATCGTGGCTAGCGATACGGCGCCCGGCGAATGGTGGGCAAGCGGGTCGGACGACGATAACGAGACGTTCATTACCGGCCACCCGGCAGCCGCGTCGTATTACGTTTTCTTCAACAACGCCAAAGCGCTGAAGCTGGAATACAGCGGTCCGGTCCAGAACAGCGGCTATAACGGGCAATGGGAGGCTTATGCCGCCATCGGAACGGATCGCTGGAACTCGATTCAGGTCATTCCGTTCTCCAGCATCCAAGTCGACCCGAACGTAACGAAGGATCTGCAGGGCTACTTCTTCCGCACTTACCGCCAAAACGGGTTTTACGGCTGGGGCGTCGGAGCGGTGTGGAGCTCCTCCAGCTTTCATCCGATCGTTCTGGAGGAATAGGCTTGTCGAAACCTTTGATTTTAGACGATCTGTACGTTTTTTCCTACAAATGCTCGTCGTTTAAGCCTGAATTGAACTGCTTTGTACGATTTTCCGAACAAACGTCTGCATATCAGCCTGGTTCGAGCTGTTTTGTACGGTTTTCCGACTAACTTCCCTCGCGGAGGTCTCTTCGTAGGGCATAAACTCAAATGGGCGATAGGACGGCAGTAAATAGTTCGATCATTCAAAAACTAAAAACGGCGGAGCAGGGAGAATCTCCTTGTTTCGCCGTTCTTTTGTATGATCATAGCAAACTATTCTGTTTGTCGTTCTTCAAAGCCTCGTTTCAAACGGCGCTTGTCAGGGAAAAGGTGCTGCAAGGCAGACGCCGCTCCAGCGATTGGCTGAGCACGTGCGCGAATGCCGGCTCTCCGACGGTCGGGATGACCCATACCGGCATATCCGTCAGCTTCGAGCCGGGAAGGCGATATTCGCTGGACGACGGAAGCGGCAGTGGGGTTGCGGCGCTCCGCTCAGGAACGATTGCGAGCCGGATTTGGCCGTGTACCTGGAACTGGTGGCTGAAGCTGGTCGAGACGACGGCCGTCCAACGGATCGCTTCGATTCTTTCCACCGCGAACCAGATATTTTTGCCTTGCTCGTCGGTTAACCGGATGCGGTCCAGGCTCAGATTTCTTTCGCTCAATTGGCACATGGCAGACTCGAAAGCTTTTGCTTTACTGGCGGCTTTGATCCGCAGCGCGAACACGACATTCAAAACGGCAGGCTCCAAATACGTGTGTCTCATCATTTTTACGGCTTCTTGCTCCTTCTGCAAATGAATTTTCATAACGATTTTCATCATACAGAGTTACCGAAGAAAAGGATGTTGGATCGTCGGGGGAAAAGAGTACTATTTTGCTCGAATGAAGACGGATCGGATCGATTGGAGGAAAAATGATCTGAATCAGGCAGCGACAAATGGGCGCCGGGAGAGTATAAGGGATTGAATAAAAAAAATGAACTTTTCCTAAAAATGTTCAAATGAATGCGGCTTTCGGCATCTCTTTCTTTGAGGGGCGGCTGGAACAGGGGAGATCGGGATGAGAGACGGGAACGGGCTTGATCGGGAGAATTCGAAAAATGAGGAGGAGGCAAGGGAAGGCGCCGACCCTGGAAGAGAGCTGGCGGAACGAGCGCGTGCAGGAGATACGGACGCATTCGGGGAACTGATCGAGCGGCACCGAAGCCGAGCCAAAGGCTGGGCAGAGCGAATAACCGGAGATCCGCATCTGGCCGACGATATTGTGCAGGATGCTTTGATTCGCGCCTTTATGCACATCGGATCGCTTCAGGACGCGAATCGTTTTCTGCCCTGGCTGCACCGGATCGTTCGTAACCAGGCGAATATGCGTTTAAGGCGCGGCGGACCGCACCGCAGAGAGAAGCCGTTCGCATCGTTCGAAGCGCGGGAGAGGGGGAGCGTCGATTGGGACAGCTTGGACAGCATTCTGGACCATCTGACGCGCTCCGCCGGCAAAGCCGCGATGAAGGAGGAGGACCCTGCCGAGCATCTGATGCGCAAGGAAATGTACGAGACGATTCATTCGGTGCTGCATTGCTTGACGAAGAAGGAGAGAACGATTTTTGAAGCCTTCTTCTTTAAACAGTTGAGTCCGGATGAAATCGCAGCGATGTACGGCATGACGACTGGCTCCATCTATACGTACATTCACCGCTCGCGACAGAAGCTCCGGCAAGAACAAATCCGGGTCTCCCTTGGCCTGCCTCCGGAGAAGGGAGGGGCCGTATTGGCCGGGTGCAAGATGCTGAAGCTTACGGAATGGCCCTCGCATGCTTCCGTGCCGACGACCTTGGTCGACAGACTGGGGCATATGCTGGCAATGATGGGAGATTCGCGCGACATCGCGGAGCTGATGGGGGTATCGGGTTTTGCCTTTCGGATGCAAATTTCCGAAAAAACGACGTTCGCCGACGGAATCTATATGTTCGATTGGCGAGGGACACTCGTTTCGTTAGCCCGGGATCTCGGGTACGAGGCTGCGTTCGTCTGCGGTCAGCTTTCCGATTTCCCGGTGCCGCTGCTGGGAGCCGTCGAGAAATTTCCCGTCGTCCTGCCGATCGAAGAGGCGGTACTGCCCTTTATTCGTCAAACGATCGACAGCGGCAGACCGGTTTTGTATTTCGACACGTCGGCTGCTAGGCCGTTCGTTCACGAGTGGTCGTTGATCTACGGCTACGACGACGAGCGCCGGATCGTGCATCTGACGGACGTTATGCGCCCGGAAGGGAAAACGCTGAGCTACGAGGACGTCACGGACAACCCGGTTCGATTTTTGGCCGCTTTGACGCGCCAAGCGGACAATGGACAAGTTTTGCAGGTATCGCGGCAATCGAAGCGGTACCTCCTAGCGGAGAAGGCGGTACGATTCGCCGTGGCTTTCGCGAAGGACCGGTGGGCGTACTGCCCGATGACTTCTTACCTAAGATATTCGACGGGTTTGGCGGCTTACGACGTATGGAGCGGGCATCTGCGGCGCGGACCGGGCTCACCGCCCAACCGGTACGGAATGGGGCAGCTTGCTTACGTGTATTCTCGGACGAGAAGCTATGCCGCTCGGTATCTGCGGACCGTTCCGTTCAAAGGGGAAGCGATGAGATTCGCTCTACTGGCTTCCGAAGCGTATGAGCAAGCCGGCCACGCTCTCGCGGAGCTTGAAGAGACGGTGCCGTTCGTCAAAACGTCGGAGCTGATGGGAGCGGAATTGTGCGAACGGTGCGCCGAACTGCTGGAGAAGGCGAAAATATTTGAAGCGTCGGCGATCGGTTATTTGGAGAAGACAATTAAGGAAATAGAGAGAGGAACGATCCGATGATGAGCGCGACAAATCTTAGAATTATGACCGAGTTTCAGAATCTGCACAATTTGCTCGACGCCAAAGCCTCCTTCGAGAAAAAGCGGCCCGACGTCAGCATTACGATCGAGCAAGCCGCCGATCACTACGAAACGTTCCAAGCGCTTAAATCCGACGAGTCGCCGGACATTGTCGAGTCCGGAGGCTGGGCGATTTTTAACCGCAAAGGTCTGTTCGCCGATCTGCTGCCGCACGTAACGGAGACGCCAGGGCTGAAGGAGGATTTGAATCCCGGCGTCATGCGCGTAGCCTGTAAAGACGGAACGCTACCGGGGCTGCCGGTGGATGTGGCGCTTCCGTTGATCGTGTACAACAAGGAAATTTTCGATAAAGCCGGTCTTCCGTATCCGCAGGAAGGTTGGACCTGGGACGAAATGATGGAGACGGCCAAAAAGCTGACGTTACGCAACGAGCAGGGAGTGGGCACCCAGTTCGGCTTGGGCTTTGGGGTGGACGTCGAGGAGGTCGAGCCGTTCGTCATGCGCAACGGAGGACGTTATGTCTCTCCTGACGGTTTGACCTCCAGAGGTTATGCGGACCAGCCCGCTGTAATCGAAGCGTACCGCAGACTGGTCGACGCATACCGAGTTCACAAGGTCATTCGCAGGCCAGGCGAGCCGTCCGAGGCGGGGGAGCTGCACGAAGGGTTCGCGCTCATCTTCGGCTTTGCCTGGTTTGCGGGAGGGATTGTTCATAACGGATTGGAGGCCAAGTTCGGCGTTGTGGGGCTGCCTCGAATGCCAGGCGCCGACAATTCCAACATGATTTACATGGGGGCCGCCGGAATCAGCGCGAATTCGCCGAATCGCAATCTGGCCTGGGAGTTTCTACGCCATTATGTATTGGAGCGACCCGAATCGTTCCGCCATGGTTACACTTACACGCTGCCGATTACGAACTCGCTTGCCGAGCGTAGCGGGTTTACGGATCACCCGATATGGCGCAGATATATCGAGGAGCTGAGCGTCGTTCAGACGAGCGGGTTTTACCTCAGCGAGAAGTGGAATTCCTCCCGACAGCTCATTAACGAGGAAATCATCCGCATGATCAACGAGGGGACGGATATCGCCCGGACAATCGAAGGGTGGACGCGTTTCGCCTAAAATCAAACGCCCCGGTTCCGAACGCGGCAAGCCGCGCGGAGCCGGGGGCTTTTGGGTTCAATCGGCGGGCGGGTCGGAAGGGGAACGTTGCTACTTCGACAAAGCCTCCCGAAGCACCTGTTCGACTTTGCTCAGATGCTCGGAGACAAGCACGGTCGCCCGCTGCCTGTCTCCCTTTTCGATCGCTTCGAAGATGGAGCGATGCTCGTCCAGCAAGCGCGAAGCGGTCGCTTTCTCCCGATAAAACCACAGCTCGCGCGTCTGACGGATCGATCCGGCGAAGCGGTCGGACAGCGATTCCATCAGTTGTACGAACAAGGAGTTGCCCGATGCAGCCGCGATCGCCATATGGAATTCCGCGTCGGCGCGCTCGCCTTCGGCCGTGTCGTTGCGCTCGAGGCACGATTCCATCGTCTCGATCAGCTTGCGCAGCTTGGCCACGTCTGCGGACGTCCGTCTTTCCGCAGCCAGAGAAGCCGCGCCGATCTCCAGCGTGCGGCGAACCTCAAGCAGCTCGATCAGCGAATCGGCCCCTTGAAACAGCCGTTCCGCTCCGCTTTTCGTTTCGTTCGGAAGCTCCTCTTTAACGAATGTGCCGCCCCCGTGCCTTACGTCCAGCCAGCCCATCGCTTTAAGCGCGCTAGCCGCCTCCCTTATTGTGGATCGGCCGACGCCGTAAACCTCCGCCAATTCGACAACAGAAGGAAGGCGCTGCCCCGGCTGCCACTCTCCCTCTCGAATGCGGCGCAAAATATCCTCCGCAACCAGTTCATGCCCCTTGGGCGTTTCTATTCTCATCTGCCGCATGCTCAAGTCACCTCTGTCGCCGCAAATTGATCTCTCTTGGATATGGGATGATCGGGCCACGGTCTCGGCCAACGAAACTTCAATGCTCTACAGTCTATACAATACTACAAAATTGAAATATAATGAACACAAAGTCATCAGATGACCTGACTAATTTTTAATCATTAAGGAGGATTCCCGAATGCTGGATGCTGCCGTTACCCGACGTTTGAGGCAGATCGTAGGGGACCGACATTTCAAAGACGACCGGCAATCGCTCGTAGCCCACTCCTACGACGGAACGCCGATGCTGCAAAGCTTGCCCGACGGCGTCATTTATCCCGAAAGCACGAAGCAAGTGTCCGAAATTATGAAGGTGCTGGCCGCATATCGCATTCCCATCGTCTCTCGGGGATCTGGCTCCAATTTGTGCGGAGGCACAGTGCCCGTTCAGGGCGGAATCGTCATGGTTATGCATCGGATGAACCGCATTCTGGAAGTCGACATGGAAAATTTGACGGCGACGGCGCAGACGGGCATCATTACGGCGGAATTTACCGCGCATATCGAATCGCTCGGATTGTTCTACCCGCCCGATCCAAGCAGCATGAAAATTTCGACGCTCGGCGGCAATATCGCCGAATGCTCGGGAGGGCTGCGAGGACTAAAATACGGGACGACCAAGGATTACGTCATCGGACTGGAAGCGGTGCTCGCTAACGGCGAGATCATCCGCACTGGCGGCAAGCTGATGAAGGACGTCGCCGGCTACGATCTGACCAAGCTGCTCGTCGGCTCGGAAGGCACGCTGGCGATCATTACCGAAGCGACGCTGAAGCTTGTCCCGCCGCCGAAAAGCAAAAAAACGATGCTGGCGATGTACAAGGACCTCTACGGAGCGGCAAGAACGGTGTCCCGAATCATCGAGGCGAAGATCATCCCCGCAACGCTGGAGTTTATGGACAATCCGACGATTCGCGTCGTCGACGATTTCGCCAAGCTGGGACTGCCGAGAGATATGGAAGCGATATTGCTGATCGAACAGGACGGAGATCCGGAGGCAGTGGAACGCGACATCGAGCTGATCAGGGAAATTTGCGTATCGGAGCAGGCGGATCGGCTTGAAGTGGCGGAGACGAGGGAGCAGGCGGAGAAGCTGCTGACGGCGCGCCGCAGCGCCTTCACCGCCCTCGCGCGACTTCGGCCAACGACGATATTGGAGGACGCGACCGTACCGCGCTCGCGCATCGCCGACATGGTGCTGCGAATTAACGATATTGCCCGCAAATACAATGTTTCGATCGCCACGTTCGGCCATGCCGGAGACGGCAATCTGCATCCTACGGCGACGACGGACGCCAGGGATCAGGAAGAGGTTCATCGCGTGGAGCAGGCGTTCGAGGAAATTTTCGAGGCGGCGATCGATCTGGGCGGCACGATTACCGGCGAGCACGGCGTCGGGCTGGTCAAGGCGCCGTTCCTGGAATGGAAGATCGGCAGTGCGGGCATCGAGGTTATGAAAGGCATCAAGCGGGCGTTCGATCCGGACAATCTGCTCAATCCGGGCAAAATTTTCGCCAAGGAAACGAGAAAAAGGGTGGTCATTCAGCATGGCTAATCCAGGCGCATCTACGACAATTAAGCGGAAGCCGGACATTCAGCATGCCAACCCGATGGCGCAGACGCTGCTCGCCAAGCTGGATTACGACCAACTGACGAACTGCATGCGCTGCGGGTTCTGTCTGCCCGCCTGTCCGACATTCCGGGAGACCGGACTGGAGCCGGAATCGCCGCGCGGCCGCATCGCGCTCATGAAGGCGGTGGCCGACGGACTGATGGATCCCGATCAGGCGTTCCAGGACCAGATGAACCACTGCCTCGGTTGCCGGGCCTGCGAGCCGGCGTGTCCGGCGGACGTGAAATACGGCCAGCTGATTGAACAGGCCCGCGACGCAATCGAGGACCATGCCGAACACAGCGCGCCAATCAAAGGCATTCGCAGGCTGATGTTCAAAGGCGTGTTCCCTCATCAGAGCCGGCTCAAGTGGTTGGGGCGATCGCTTGCTCTCTATCAGAAGTCCGGCCTGCGCAAGATCGCCCGGGGAACCGGCATCATGAAGCTGTTTCCGAAGCATCTGCGCGAGATGGAGCAAATTTTGCCCGATGCCACTGGCAAAGGCGTCGTCGAGCGGCTCGGCACAGTCTATCCGGCGAAAGGGGAGAAGGTCGCGCGCGTTGCGCTGTTCCGCGGCTGCATTATGGACGTCATGTTCGCAGACACGAACGTCAATACGGTTAAGCTGCTGTCCGAGGCCGGCTTCGAGGTCGTGATCCCCGAGACTCAGGTGTGCTGCGGCGCTCTTCATGCCCATAGCGGCGAGATGGATCAAGCGAGAGATTTGGCCCGCGTCAACGTCAAGGCGTTTCGCGAGGCGGGCGTCGAGTACATCGCCTCTAATGCCGGCGGGTGCGGAGCTCTGCTCGTCGAATACGATCATCTGCTAAGCGGAGATCCGGAATATCGCGAGCTTGGCGAATGGTTCGCTCCCCGCGTCGTCGACGTCAGCAAGCTGCTTGTGGAGAAAGGCCGCATTCCCGAGTTTGCCGAGGCGGATGCCGCCGCGGCCGCGGCTCCAGTGACGATCACCTACCAGGACTCTTGTCATCTGCGCAACGTCATGAAGAGTTCGACTGCGCCGAGAGAACTGATGAACCAAGTGACGGGCGCACATTTCTGCGAGATGAAGGATTCGGACCGCTGCTGCGGCTCGGCGGGCATCTACAACGTTACCCAGCCCGAAATGGCGGGACAAATTCTCGAGCATAAAATGGAGCACGCCAATGCGACGAACGCCCGTTACCTGTTGACGAGCAATCCGGGCTGCCTGCTGCAGATGAAACACGGAATCGAGAAGCACGGCGCGAAAGACCGGATGGAAGCGATGCATATCGTGGATTATTTATACGAGAGAGTCGCTGACCGAAACGGTAAGCCCGACTGACTCCAAAGGAGATTAATACACAAAATGGCGGTGTGGGGTAACTTCCCACGCCGCCATTGCCCATTTCTTAAAGGTTAACGATGAGAAAGAGGGGGCGATTTTTTTACATTGTTTTTTCATGATGGCGGACATGGACGGGACGGACGATCTCTGATATGGTAATTTCATTGTTTGAATTGTAATGACGGGGAGGGGCACGCCATGATATTGGAAGTAATTGCAACAAGCGTATTGGACGCCAAGCTGGCGCAGGAACACGGCGCGGACCGAATCGAGCTGATCTCGGGCATCGTCGAAGGCGGGGTGACGCCCAGTATCGGCTTGATCGAGCAAGTCGTGAAGGCGGTCGACATTCCCGTGAACGTCATGCTGCGGCCGCATGCGAACGGCTTCCGCTACAACGGGGACGACTTGGAGGTCATGGCGCGGGACGCCGGGATCATTCGCGAGAGCGGAGCGGCGGGCATCGTCATGGGCATGCTGGACGAGCGTGGCGAGATCGATACGTTCGCACTGGAAATGCTGTTAAACGAAACGGGGAAGCTGGCCGTCACCTTTCATCGCGCTTTCGACGAATTGCAAGACCGCCGCTCCGCGTTGGAACTGTTAAGCCGTTATCCGGCAATCCGTAAAATTTTGACCTCCGGCGGCAAGCCCAGCGTGCTGGACGCCAAGGAGGAAATCGCGGAGCTTGCGAAGCTCAGCGAGGGCAGATCCATGGCTATTCTCGCCGGAAGCGGGCTCGGGGTCGAGACGCTGGACGAGTTTATTCGACAGACCCAAGTCAGGGAAGTGCATATGGGCACCGGCGTGAGAAGGAACGGCCGGGCGCTTGAGCAGATCGATCCGGACAAGCTGAGGGAGGCGGCGGACATCGTAGCCCGATATAAATAACGACATCATAGAATGACATACGGCGGAGGGGTTGCGCAATGGACAAATTGCTCGTGCAGGAGCTTAGAGGCGAGCTGGTGGAATGCGAATACGAGGGACATATTTGCGGAGTTTCTTATTCGGGCGAGATCAAATACAGGTTCGGCGACCCGCGGCACGTGACGTATATGCGCTCGGCCGCCAAACCGATTCAAGCGATTCCGGCGTTCCGTCACGGTATCGCCGAACGGTATCCGTTTAACGACAAAGAGCTGATCAAGGACGAGCCGACGCGTCGGGCCGTCGAGCGGATCGGCAAGCTGATGAACGCCAACGCCGAGATGGTGTCGGGCACGGGACTGATCTGCTCTACACTGCTCAGGGACGACAATATCGTCGCCAAGGGCGGGGCCAAGGGCATCTATTGCTTCGGCTTACGCAAGGAGAGACTCGCTTTCGCGCTCAAGGTAATGGACGGTTCGGAGGACAAATGGCCGATTATCGTCGCCTCCATCCTGGAGCAGATCGGCTACGACCGCCAGCGGACAATCGACAGCCTGTATGAGCTGTGCCCCCGCCAATTCGCCAACGGCAGCGGCACAATTGTTGGCACGAATAAGGCGGTTTTCCGGCTGGAGACGGTCGGGTAATTGCAGCAAAGGGGCTGTCCCATAAGCGCTTAAAGTTGCTTGAAAGATAATCGATGATAAAGGGGCAAGGGGTATGTGTCTCCCTCCGCTGCTATACGCTTTCTGAAATCTGAATGGGTAAACCCGTGATAAGGTGATTTCAGAAGCGTATGAGGCAGTCTCCGGGAGACACATACCCCTTTCTTTAACTATCGATCATCTTAAGACAACTCTGCTTATGGGACAGCCCCTTTAAGATCTTAAACGGAAGCGGCTCCGGCCCTGGGAAGCCGATATGCGACCGTAGTGCCTTGGCCCGGCTCGCTGACGACGGAGATGCCGCAATCGGCCCCGTAGTAGAGCTCCAGCCTCTCCTGAACGTTGGCCAGGCCGATATGCTCGACGGACGAAGGAGCGCCGCGCTGCCGCAAACGGCTCTGGATGTCCGCCAGCTCCTCCGGAGGAATGCCTTTGCCGTTGTCGGTCACCTCCAGGATCGTACAGTCGTCCGTCTCGCGTCCGACGATCGAGATGCGCCCTTCTCCGGGAATCATCTCCAAGCCGTGATAGATGGCGTTCTCGACGATCGGCTGCAGCGTCAGCTTCGGAATCCGGTAATCGAGCAGCCCCTCGGGAATGTCCACGACGAGACTGAATTTATCGTCGTAACGGATCTGCTGGATTTCCACGTAACGCACGATCTGCTTTAATTCCTCGCGCAGAGGTACGATCTGTTCTCCCGACGAGATGCTGTAGCGGAACATTTCCGAGAGCATCTTCGCCATTCGGGAGAGTAAGGGAACTTCTTCGATGACGGCAATCGCGTTCATCGAATCGAGCGTGTTGTACAGAAAATGCGGATTGATCTGCGAGTGCAGCGCTTTAAGCTGCGCTTCCTTGCGCGCGAGCTCCGATTTGTACACATGGTGGACAAGCGTATGGATTTCCTCGGTCATCCGGTTAAAGCTGCGCGTCAATTGCCCGACCTCGTCCGAGCTGGCCACGTCGAGCTGGATGTTGAAGTCGCCCGCTTGCACCTTTTTCATTTTCTGCTGCAGGCTTCGCAGCGGTCTCGTAATCCTCCGGGAGACGAAGGTCGAAATGATGAGCGCGACGACAAGCGCGAATGCGCCGATGCCGAACGTAATGTCCCGGTACCGAATGGAGTTGCTCTGAATGCTGCTGAGCGAATCCAGCGTCACGAAGCGCCAGCCTGTAACATCAGAATAGGCGGAGCCAACGAACATCCGCTCGCCCCCGATGTCCATCCACCCGGAGAAGTTAGCGGCGATCTTGCTGCCATCCTCCCAGCGCTGTCCGATTTGCTCCACGGCGCTGCTATAGACGATCTCGTTGTCCGCGTTCAGGATGAGCACGTCCTTCAGCTCCAAGCCCCCCAGCATTCTATAAATATCCATCACGCTCACGTCGACGACAAGGCCACCGAGAGCGGCGCTTCCCGTCGTATTGTTGATTTTTCGGACCAGCGAGAACGTATAGGGAGAAGCAGCCGAAGGCGGAAGGTAATAGGATCGCTTGAACGGTCCGGCTACGCGCACTTCCCCCTGAAGGGCGAGCGTCTGCGTATACCAGGACTGGTCCGCGAAGGATTCGTCGATGTACAGCGGGTCGCGCTGAATCATCGTGCCGTCGGGCAACACGATCGTCACGTTGTGGATTTCTCCCTTGACGCCCATGTATCCGTACCATTCCGCGAACTGCTGGAATAGGCTCGTTTTCCAGCGGGTTTGCTCGATCATGTCCTCGGGTAATCCCCGGTTCAGCAATTGCTGAATTTCCCCCGTGTAGATGGCCCTGCTGTACAGTTCCAGCGAATTGAAGTACTCCTGCAAATTTTGCGACAGCACCTTCATCTCCAACAACCGGTTCTCCTGGGTTTGCCGCTGTGTCAGGCCGATTGTCGTCATGTATAGGATGCCGCCGAGAATGAGTAGGGGAATGACGATGACGACCGCGTACGAGAAAAACAGCTTATTGTGCAAGCTGTTGTTGAACGCCGACAGCCTCGCTCTAATCAACGCCGGTTCCCTCCTTGTACTGGAGCGGAGTCACTCCGGTATAACGCTTGAACAGCTTGCGGAAATGCTTCAGATCCTGGTAGCCGCATTGTACCGCGATATCGCCGATCTTCGTGTCCGGATCGTCCGCGATCAGTTTCTTCGCATGCTCCATCCGCAATTGCGTCACATACTCCAGAAAGTTTCGCCCGGTATACTGCCGGAACAGCGTGCTGAAATAGCCCGGGCTCATATAGGAGGTCAGCGCCAAATCCGTCAGATTGATCGGCAGGCGATAATTGGCGTCAATGAACGCTTTGGCGTTCTCCACCGCTTCCTTCAGCTGCATCGTCTGCAGCCGATTTTCCGAATCCAGGCAACGGGAAAAATAGTCCGCGACGATGTCGCGCTTGCGCTCAAGACCGGCGACATACGGCAGCTTCCTGGCGATGCCGAAAGCCTCTTCGTAGGCTTGCTCGTCAATGAGCCCAAGCTCGAACATTTCCCGTGCGCCGCGCAGCTGGAGGTAAGGATACACGCCCTCCAGCCAGTCTTGTCCGCCCGCGCCGCTCAGCTCGTCCAGCTTGCCTACGATCGCCTTGGCATTGCCTTTCTTCAACAGCAGGAGCCAATCCCTCTCCCAAGAGGAGTTAAGGGGAAAAGCCCCCGCTTCCACCGCCGTTCCTTCGGGTCCCGGTGCCGACAGTTGCTCGCGCCCGTCGTCCGGCAGGCTGGCCTGGAGCAGATAGGCGTCGCTGGCTTCTTTCGCCGTCCCGGCTAACGCTTCGATGCCGCGAACCGCGGTCCCGATGCCCGCGAAGCGATAGCTTCCTCTATCTTCCAGCTCGGCGCGGAGAACGGGGAGGAGCGCTTCGATCGCTTCGGCCCGCCCCATCGCGACGAGCGTATAGCAATCGCCTCTCATCCGGATAAGGAACGTCTCGCAGCCGTCCGCCAGCGTTCGGAATCTCGCTTCCAGCAACGCCTTATCCACCGAGCAGTCGAACATGGCTGCAGCGAAAGCGTCCTCGCCCTCTTCCGGACGAATGTCCGTCCAATCCTCCAGCACCAGCTCGTTTCGATCGTAAGCGCCTTCAAGCAGCAGATGAATAAACTGCTCCCGCGTCTTGCGCAGCTGCGTCTCCGCTTTTTCCCGAGCGCTCCGCGTTTTTCCGATTAGCAGCTCCAACTGGGCGTTCAGCTCGTCCGCGTCCGCCGGCTTCAACAAATAGTCGGCCACGGCAAGCTGAATCGATTTGCGCACATAGGCGTAATCGTCGTAGCCGCTGATGACGAGAAAGGCAATATTCGGATACAGCTCCTTCGCCTGTTCGATCAGGCCGAGCCCGTCCAGAAGCGGCATCCGAACGTCGGTAATGACCAGATCGATCTCAAACTCGTCCAGCATCCTCAGCGCCTCGTATCCATTCGCGCATTCCCCCGCAAGGCGCAAGCCCAGCGCCTCCCACGAGATCATTTTCACAATACCCGCACGCGACAATCTTTGATCGTCCACGATCAGCACGTTCATGTTGTCCCCACCTTTTGACCGAAATTCCCCGGCGCTATTAAAGATACGGAATAGTATAGCATACATTTTCGCGGGAAAAAGCGGAGACGAAACACATCGAAAAATGACCCCCCTCATGAAAAAAGAAAGCGTCCTATACGGGTAAAGCGGTTTCAATTACAGTTTAGATTATCGATTGGAGGTCACGTTATGACAAATACGGCTAGATTTTTCCGCAGGCAGTGGAAGGGCTACATCTTTCTTATCCCGATCTTCCTCGTGCTCGGAACGTTCAAGTACATCCCGTTCTTCAATGCCGTGAAGATGTCGTTCTACAATTGGAACGGCGCGAACGTGAAAGAGTTTGTCGGCTTCGACAACTTTGTGCGCCTGTTTCAGGACGATACGTTCTATACTTCGCTGAAGAACATCGGAATTTTCACGGCGAGCGGAGTGTTGATCCAGCTTACGGTTCCGCTGCTTGCGGCCGTGCTCGTTTTTCACGTCAAGCAGCTGAAATTGCAGAACTTATTAAAAGTATGGTTCGTCGTCCCGCTCGTCATTCCAAGCATCGTCATCTACTTGACCTGGCAATGGATTTTCGCAGGGGAGTACGGCGTGCTGAACCAACTGCTTGAGCAGCTCGGACTGGAATCTTGGACGCACGCTTGGCTCGGGGAGAGCAAGACGGCGATCTGGTCGATCGTGTTCGTCAACTTTCCGTGGATCGGCGGCATTACGTTCCTGCTCTATCTGGCGGGGCTCATGTCGATCCCGAGCGAATTGTTCGAGGTGGCCAAGCTGGACGGCATGAACGCCTGGCAGCGGTTTGTTCAGCTGGAGCTGCCGCTCGTGAGAAGCCAGGTTAAGCTCGTCATGGTGCTGACAATTATCAACCAGATTCAAAGCTTCGAGAACGTGCTCGTGCTGACGAACGGAGGACCGGGAGACAAGACGATTACGCCGGCGCTGTATCTGTACACCAAAGGCTTCTCTTACAGCGAGATGGGCTATGCCTCCGCCATCGGCCTTGTGCTGTTCGTCATCCTGCTGCTGCTCACTCTCATCAACAATAAGTTCGTCAAGAACACAGATAAAATCGACTAAGAAGGTGAAAATGAGATGAACAAGAAGCTGATAGCCGTTCCACATTTCGGCACTCTGGCCCTTCTGCTTGCGCTGACGCTGTTCCCGTTCTACATGCTGCTCGTCAGCTCGTTGAAATATACGGAGCAGGCGATTCACAACTTCTGGGGGTTGGCATTCCCGCTGCACCTGGACAATTACTCGGTCGCCTTTAAGCAGATCGCGCCATTTATCGGCAATACGGTGCTGATCTCCTCGGCCATCGTCGTCGGAGTCGTTATCATCTCCTCGCTGGCCGCCTATTCGTTCGTCCGGTTCGACTATCCGGGGAAGCAGCTCTTTTTCGTGCTGATCCTGTCGCTTATGATGATTCCCGGTTACTTGATTCTTATCCCTCAGTTTCTGCTTGTTCAGAAGCTGGATATGTTAAATACGTACCAAGGACAGATTTTTCCTCCGATGGCTTTCGGCGCGGCGATGGCGACGTTTCTGATGAAAACCTTTTTCGAGGGGCTGCCCAAAAGTCTGCTCGAAGCGGCAGACATGGAGGGCGCCGGAGAACGGCAAATTTTTCTCCGGATTGTTATTCCGCTGTCGCTGCCGATTATCGCCACCGTCGCGATCATCAACTTTCTCGCCGGCTGGAACAACTACATCTGGCCGCTCGTCGCTACCAACGGCGACGCCGTTAAGCCGGTCATCCTTGCGCTCAGCACGATTACGGGAAACATGGACCAGGGCGTCGGCGTCAAGCTCGCGGGCTACATCATTTCCTCAATCCCGCTGCTGTTGCTGTTCATCGTCGCTACCAAACCTTTCATCTCCGGAGTGACCTCCGGGGCCGTAAAGGGTTAGGATAGAAAAACAAAGACAAAGAGGTGGTTCGCGTGTTGAAGAACAAAAAGGCTTTATTATCCGCAGGTCTTATTTTAAGCATGGGGGTTGCGCTGCTTAGCGGCTGCGCGTCGGGAAATTCGAATTCCAAGGAAAGCCAGGGCGCGTCCGGCGAGCCGGGGGCCAAATCCGTTAGCCTGACGTTCGCGGTAGAGACGCCGAAGGACGAAGAGACGAAGCAGGTGTGGCAGGAAATCGTCGATGGCTATACGAGCAAGCACGACAACGTCAGCATCAAGCTCGATTATGCGCCTAACGACGGAGACGCGTTCCGGACCTGGCTGACGACGGGGCTGATCGGCGGCACGTCGCCCGACATCATTCCCAGCCGTTATACATGGACGCACGAGGACTTGAACAAGGATCTGCTCGTCGATCTGACGGCAGAGTATGACAAGCCGAACCCGTACGCGGGCAACAAGGTGTGGAAGGATACGTTTAATCCTTCGATTCTGAACGAGATGAAAAACCCGACCTCCGGCAGCCTCGCCGGCATTACGCTGCAAACGCTGTCCATTCGGGTGTTCTACAATCAGGACCTGTTCAAGCAGCACAATCTGTCGATTCCGAAGACGTGGACGGAATTCCTCGACGTGCAGGCGAAGCTCAAGGAAGCCGGCGTAACGCCGTTCGCTTTCGCGAACTCCAAGCCGGGCGACAACCATTACCTGTGGGCCGTCAATATGATGACCAACCAGCTTGCGGCCGAGAAGGTCAGAAGCTTCGACTTCAACGGCAACCGTCAGCTTGAGCTTAACGAGATCGCCGCTTCCGTCGACGAAGGCGCGGTCGATCTGGAGTCGCCGGATTGGACGGGCTATATGCCGATCATCAAGGATTGGTCGCAATACTGGGCGAAGGGCTACAACGCGATGAACGGCGATGCGGCCAAGGAAATGTTCCTGCGCGGCGACGCGGCGATGGTCATGGCCGGCAACTTCGAACTGAAGACGATCCAGGATTCCAAGGCTCGCAAATTCGAATACGGAACTTTTGCGCTGCCTTACCTGACCAAGCAGCAAAACCCGAACGCGGCCGAGAAAAACTACGAGCTCGGCGGCTACCCTGATCTGGTCTTCGCAATTCCGAAGAAGGTGACGGGGGACAAGCTGGCGGCGGCGGTAGACTTCTTCATGTACCTGTCTTCCCCGGAGGTCGCCACGATTATGGGCAACAAGATGTACGTCGCGACAACGCTGGCCGGAGTCGACTTGCCGTCCAACCTGAGCGGCTTCCAGTTTGTCGGCGAACGGATTCTCGTTAATTTCTACGCTGCGCATATCGACAAGAAGTTGAACGAGGATCTGGTGAAGATCGGCCAGCTGTATTTGGAAGGCACGATAACGGAAGAGAAGTACAGAACCGAGCTGCAGAAAACGTTGAAAGCGGATATGGGCCTGGTGCTGAAAACGAACGACTGGACCAAGGAAAACGGCTACGGAACGAAGCAGCAATAGGCTTCGCGCCGAGGGAAGGCCGGGTGATCGACGGGAGGAGCGTCCGCAAGGGCGGTTCCTCCTTCCCATATGCGGGGAATTTTCCATACGGCAACAGGAGGAACTCAATTCATGAAGAAGAACGATCAATGGTTTCGCGAAAATATCAGACAGGTTCATATCGATTTTCACATGCCGGAATTTCCGCGCGACGCGATCCATAATTTCAACGCGCAAGAGTTTGTCGCCGAGTTCGTTCGGGCCAAGGCAAACGTTATCGGCGTATTTACGAAATGCCATTTCGGCAACGCGTTCTACGACAATACGGTCGGACACAGGCACAGCGGGCTGAAGGAGGATTTCTTCGGCGAGGTGCTCGCGGAGGCGAAGAAGCACGAGATCAAAGTAATCGCCTACTATTCGCTCGGGACCGACGCGCATGCGGTGCTGAACAACCCCGACTGGTATCAAGTCGACGAATTCGGCAAGGTCCGGGGCAGCGAAGGCACCGTATGGGAGCTGCCGTGTCTCAACAGCCCCTACCGGGAAGAGCTTGTCATTCCCCAGGTGAAGGAAATTACCGAGAAATACGAGATGGACGGCTATCTGTTCGACATCCCTTATCTTCATAACCACTATTGCTTCTGCAATTATTGCAAAAAGAAATTTTACGAGGAACACGGGCAGGAGCTGACGCTGGAGCTGCTGAAGACGAACCGCGAGCTGGTCGTCGGCTTCGGCATCGATACCGCCGCCCGCTGCATGAAGGAAATTTACGACGTGATTCGGAAAATCCGTCCCGAGGTGCTCGTCAATTGCAACGGAGCTTGGCGAATGGGCGAGCCTGCATCGGTTAACGCGACGAGCGACTACGGCTTGTGGGAGTCGCAGCCGTCCGCGACCGGCTCGTTCCTCGGCCACTCGATCCGCGCCCGCCACATTCGCACGCTGGACGTGCCGGTTCAGATCATGACGGTCCGCTTCACGGAAGGCTGGGGGCTTATGTCCTGCAAGACGGCCGAGCAGCTCAAGTTCGAGTTCGCCTGCATTATGGCCAACGGCGGCATCATCAACATCGGCGACCAGGTGCTGCCGAACGGCACGCTGCAGAGCGGCGTGTACGACATGATCGGCGAAGCGTTCTCCTTCGTGGAGGAGCGGGAGGCGTTCTGCATCGGCGCGAAGAGCGTTCGCGGCATCGCCGTAATCGCCGACAACACGAACAACTGGTATCACGATAAGGACGATGCGGCGACGTTCGGCTCGGCGAAAATGCTGATCGAAGGTCATCATCAATTCGATCTCTATTATAATAACGATTTTCCGGATTTGACGGGCTACCGGGCAGTCGTGCTGCCGGAGAACGTCAAGCTGTCGCCGGAGTCGGCCGAACGGCTGAGAGCATTCGTGCAGGGCGGCGGCTTGCTGCTGGCCGAAGGATCGGCGACATACTCCAGGGAAGCGAAAAACTTCGCGCTGGCCGACGTACTCGGCCTGGATTATTTGGAGCGCACGCCTTATTCGTTCGCTTACTTGACGGAACGCGAGGAGCTATGGAAGGGCGTTGCCCGCATTCCTCAATTGGTCGAAGGAGAATTTATTAAAACCGTCCCGACGACGGCCGAGACGCTCAGCCTGATCCAATGGCCGCTCACGGTGCCGGCGGTCAATCGCGCCTTCCGCCATCCGATGCCGCCGGCCGGCCTGGTCAGCGATTTTCCCGCGATCAGCGCTAACCGGTACGGCCAAGGCACGGCGCTCTATATCGCGGCCCCGGTGTTCCGCACGTACTGGAACAGCAATCACTTCTGGGTAAGGCGGATCGTGACGAATTTGCTGGACCTGTACGATACGGGCAAAACGTTCGAAACCGACGCCCCGGTGCACGTCGAAGCAAACCTGATGGAGAAGGACGGCAAAAAGTTTCTGCACCTGATCAATTTCCAGAACATTCATGCGGGCGAGAAGAGCAGCTCGTTCTACGACCCGATCGAGAGCATTACGCCGGTGCATGACATTGAAGTGCGCATCAACGATCCGCGCATCCGTTCGGCAACGACGCGTCCGGACGGACTAAAGCTGGAGACAGTGGCGACGGAGCGCGGCATCCGGTTTACCGTTCCTAAGGTTCATATCCACACGATCGTCGAACTGAGCGACAACGAATGATTGCAAATCCGAGGTGAACGTTCATGAACAGCATTGTTATCGTATGCGATACGTTAAGACGGGATCATTGCGGCCCTTATCATCACGGGCGTTCGCTTGACCGGGTTACGGGAGACGCGCAGCAGCCGTGGGTCGTCCCGACGCCGAATATGGACCGCCTTGCCGAGAAGGGGATCGTGTTCGACCACGCTTACTGCGGCTCGACGCCATGCATGCCGGCGCGTCGGGATATCTATACGGGGAGATACGAATTTCTGGAGCGCGGCTGGGGGCCGCTGGAGGAGGACGATCTCGATCTGCCCCGGCAAATCTCCGGTCCGCCGAATCGCTCGCTGACCGAACAGCTGAGAGAGGGCAATCCCGTCAGCTACTTTATTACCGATCATTTTCATATGTGGGAGCAGGGAGCCGGCAACTATCATATGGGCTATACAGGCTTCGAATTCGTGCGCGGGCACGAGGCGGACGCCTGGAGAACGGACCCGGTGGAGTTTCCTTGTCCGGACTCGGAACGGGGCACGAAGCTGGAACGGCATTTCCGCAACGTTCATCTGACGCGCAAATCGGAGGCCGATTATTTCGCCGCCCAAATTTTCACCAAGGCGGCGGAATGGCTGGAAGCGAACCATACGCACGACAATTTCTACCTGCATCTGGACTGCTTCGATCCGCACGAGCCTTGGGATCCTCCGGAGGAATACGTCAAAATGTTCGATCCGCGGGGCTATGACGTCGACCGCTTTATTCCGCAAGCGCCTTACGACGAGTGGCGCAAGCATATGACCGAGGACCAGCTCAAGCATGTGCAGGCTTGCTATGCGGCCAACGTCGTGCTCGTCGACAAATGGCTCGGCAAGCTGCTCGACAAGATGGACGAGCTTGATCTGTGGCGCAACACGATGCTGATTTTTACGACCGACCACGGAACGTACAACGGCGACCTTGGCCGTACAGGCAAGCTGCAGACGCATCAATACGACGCTGTCTCGCATATCCCGTTCATCGTCGCCTATCCGCATGGCGGACAGGGGACCCGAAGACAGCAGTTGGCCCAACTCGTCGACATTTATCCGACCGTTCTGCGCGCATCGGGCAAACGCTGTCCGAACGACCGTCACGGGCTCGATCTCACACCGGTGCTGGAGAACGAGCATGCCCGATTCCGCGAATACGCAATCAGCGGGATGTTCGGCAAGAGCGTCACGATTACCGACGGCCGCTGGGCGCTGCATCAATCTCCGGTCGCGGAGAATCAGCCGCTGAATTGGTACGGAACCTGCCTGGCCAAGTTCATTCCCTACGATCTCGGTCCTTACCGGGACGGACGGAGAGAGGTGTTCGACTGCGCTTCGTGGCCGACGCCTACCTGGCTGAGCGACAAGGCCGACGACCCCGGCGAGCTCGTCAACCTGGCCGATCGCGAACGGGGACAGCTCGCGAAAATGCGGCAGGCTCTCCAAGAGACATTAACCCGGCTTCATGCGCCGGCCGAACAGCTTGAACGTTTAGGGCTTGCAGATTAGCGAAACCCACATTTTAGTGGGCCGTTTCCCGAGTAGTGATCGGGAGACGGCTTTTTTGCAATGATTAGAACTTGAGTCCAACTCTGCAGTTTTGTTGGTTGATGCGTTCTTTTTCCATTTTATCAGATTTATCGTACAAAATTGGACGTTAGAAAGGCTGGTTGGTAGATTTTGTACGATATGTAGTACAATTTGATCTCAATTAGAGGAAGAGGATGAAGTTTGTACGAAATTCCATCTAAAGCTGGCATTTGGCAAATGCTCCTATCGCAGGAACGATCAGATCGCTTTTCGAATGCAATACTCTGTCATGGGGACGCCAAAGGAGTATTTACTTACATATAAAAAAGGTATAGCCATGCGAGAAAAATGGCCATTTATCTGTAAATAAGATATACCATATTGATGAATTGTAGATAAAATACATGTAAATTGACGATTTTAGCGGTTTTTGAATAAAAAGATATAATCACTATTTACAAAAACTTCTTCGGAATATAAAATGAAAACGTAATCATCTAGGTGTAGGCATAAAAAAGAAGTATTTGGGTATACCAAATCGTTTTGAGGGTGCAATCGGACGAGGGGAGGTTGCGCGAAGCAATCGGCAGTTAAGCCAGAAGCAGTTGCGAATTTGCTGTTCATTAACTTTGAGATTCAAGGGGAGGACTCATCTACATGCAGTTCTACAATCCACGCAAATTTATGGCCGCCGCGGTGGCGGCGCTGCTAGCCGTTTCGTTGGCCGGATGCGGAGGCTCCAAATCAAATTCGGAATCGTCGCCAAGCGCATCGCCGTCTCCATCCGCAAGCCCGAGCCCGTCGGCATCGGAAACGCCGTCCGCGTCTCCGTCCGAATCCGCCGAGCCGACTCTGGACCTGCAAGGCGCAACCGTCAAAATCGGACTATGGTGGGACGGAGCCGATCCGCGGAGCATCGCGGAAGCCGATCGCACGCCCGCGGACGACGAGGTGATCGCGCTGATCGAAGCGGCCGAGAAGAAATACAACGGCAAGATCGAATACGTCAAGTTCGGCGACTACGGCAAATACGTAGAGAACTTCACGACAACGTCGCTCGCCGGAGAGCCGTTCGCCGACATCGTCGTGCTGGAGCTGTTCTGGTCGTTCCCGCAGCTGGTGAACAAAGGGTTTATCGCTCCGTTGGACGATTATCTCGATTTGAGCGATACGAAATATATTTCCTGGATGACCAACGGAGGCAAGTTCGACGGCAAGCAGTACGGCTTTATCGATTCCCCGCCGTCTCCTTACGGCATTTTCTACAATAAGAAGCTCGTTCAGGAGATGGGGCTGGAGGATCCGTTCCAACTGCAGCAAAGCGGCTCTTGGACATGGGACAAATTCCGCGAGCTGGCGAAGAAGTCGACGCAGGATACGAGCGGCGACGGCAAAACCGACGTGTTCGGTTTCATCGGCGACATGAAAACGAGCCTTGAACAGTTCGTGTACGGCAATAAGGGCGCGTTTGACAAAGATGAAAGCGGAAACATGAAGTTCTCGATGGACAGCGCCAACTCCATTCAAGGCTTGCAGCTCATGTACGACATGTATAATGTCGACAAGTCGATCGTGCAGCCGGCGCCGGAGGAAGGCAACGACAAAGCGTTTATCGCCGGCAGAAGCGTCATGTACGGCGGCTTTAACTGGGAGTATTCCGGGCTGAAGGACAATATGCCGGGCGTCGAGCTCGGGTACGTCTTCTTCCCGAAAGCGCCGAACGCGACCGACTTCACCGCCTTTACGCCGTACGGCAACATGTATATGCTGTCGAAGTATTCCAAGCATCCGGAGATCGCGGTCAAGATCATGGACGAAATCAGCCTGCACGGCAAAAACAAAGAGCTGGCGATGGAGAGCTGGAAAAACTCCTGGCCGCCGGAAGCTTACGAGACGCGCGTGCAGATGTACGACAAAATCGATTACAGCGGCAGCTTTATCGCCGTTCCGGAAGGCGACCAACTGGTCGACCAGGTTGTTAAGGACATTACCGAGGGTAAGGTAGCTCCGGCTACGGCCGCGGAAAAAGTGAAAAATCAATTCGACGCCAACATTCAGAAGATGCTGGGCGAGTAACCAGTAAATCGGCAATTCCTGCTTTTATTCTGAACGGGTACCCCTATTTCGGGATTGGTGATTACCGGCCATGACGAGTAGGGGTACGTCTTGTGAGGGGAACTATGCGGAGAGCACAACGAAAATGGATAACGTATTCGGCCCTTGCCGCGGCTGCGGCCGTCTTGCTCGTCGTTCTATTCTCGGACGGATCCCGCGGCCGTGCGGCCGCGGAGGATCGCCCGTTCGACGTCTCGGGCCTCGGAAGCTACGTCTCCTTTAAGCAAGGCGGATATGACGAGTATTTGACCAAGCACGCCGACGCCGACCGGCCGAGCGCGGACATCCGTATCTCCGGAGGCAGCTTCAGCCGGACGGAAGGAATGACCGCCAAAGTGTTGGACGAGTTCGAGGGCGTGAGCGGCCAATTGGCGCAGACCGGAGACGGGGGCTCGATGACGTGGGAGGTCGAAGTCGGGCAGCCCGGCTTGTATCAGATCGGTCTCAAGTATTACACGGTTAAAGGCAAAGATTCGGATATCGAGCGGGAGCTGACGATCGACGGAGAAGCTCCGTTCAGAGAAGCGAAAAGCCTCATTTTCAACCGCGTATGGAAGGATGAGAGCAGCAAGCTCGAACGCGACGGCAGGGGCAACGACCTGACGCCGAAGCAGGCGGAAGCGCCGATGTGGCGCGAAGCTTGGTTAAAGGATGCGACGGGCTATTACGAGGAGCCTTACTTATTTTATTTTTCCGCAGGCAAGCACGAGCTGACGCTCTCTTCCATTAAAGAGCCGCTTGTCATCGCCGAGCTGAAGCTGACGAATCCGGATATTGCGCCGTCTTACGATGAGCTGGCGAATCGATATAAGGAACAGGGCTACCGCAACGCCGAAGGGGTGCTGATCACCGTGCAGGGCGAAGCGGCGGTCTATAAATCGGACTCGATGCTGGCGCCGTACAACGACCGCTCCAGTCCGGCCGTCGAGCCGTACCATGCGTCCAAGCTGCGTATCAACGCGGCCGGCGGCTGGGCATGGCGCATGCCCGGACAGTGGATCGAATGGGAATTCGAGACGCCAGAGGACGGGCTCTATCAGATCGCGTTCAAAAACCGGCAAAACTATTTGACCGGCATGTCGTCGCTGCGGACGCTGTACATCGACGACGAAATCCCGTTCCGTGAGGCGAAACGAATCGGTTTCGCCTTCGACAGCGCTTGGCAGACGAAGGTGCTGGGACGCGGCGAAGACGACCCTTATCTGTTCTACTTGAAGAAAGGCCGTCATTCGGTGCGCCTTGAAGTGACGCTTGGCGAGATCGCGCCCGTCGTGCGTACGGCGGAAAACAGCATTCTAGAGCTAAACTCGATTTATCGCAAAATCATTAGCTACACCGGCGTCGTGCCTGACGCATTCCGCGATTACGCGCTGGAGAAGCGCATTCCCGAGATGGCCGACGTATTTCGCGAGCACAGCGATCGTCTGCAGACGATCGCGGAGATTATCGAAGGCCCGGACGGCGGCAGCAACGACCGCTCGGCCTTGCTAAATACGCTGGCCTACCAACTGAAGGACATGGCAGAACGGCCCGACACCGTTCCGAGCCGGCTTGATTCGTTCAAAAACAACGTAGGCGCGCTCGGCGCATGGCTGCTAATGATGACCGAGCAGCCGCTCGCGGTCGACTATTTGCTCGTCTCGACGCCCGGCGCGAAGCTGCCGGACCCGGACGCGACGAGATGGGAGAAGGTGCGCGCGGAGACCGCTTCGTTCGCGGCGTCGTTCTACGAAAACTATGACGATTTCGGAGGCGAGGAAGGAACCGGGGGTACAGTGTCGGTATGGATCACGTCGGCGCGAGACCAGGCGCAGATCGTGAAGCGGCTGATCGACGACTCGTTCACGAGACTGACGGGCATTTCGGTCAATTTAAAGCTCGTATCGGCGGACATTTTGCTGCCGTCGACCGTATCCGGAGAAGGGCCCGACGTTGCGCTGCAGGTCGGCAACGAGGTGCCGGTCAACTTCGCGACGCGCAACGCGTTGCAGGATTTGTCCGTATTCCCCGATTTCGACGAGGTGCGGACGCGGTTCGAGGATAGCGCGATGGTGCCGTTCGCTTATAACGACGGCTATTACGGGCTGCCGGAGCAGCTCAACTTTCCGGTCATGTTCTACCGTAAAGATATTATTGAAGACGAACTGAAGCTGAAGGTGCCGCAGACGTGGGAGGACGTGTACGCGCTCGTGCCGGAGCTGCAGAAGCGCAACCTGCAATTCGGACTGCCGCAGAAAGGGCTGAACGCGCAGGGCAACGACCTGGTGACGACGGACATCATTACGCTGCCTCCGAGCCCGACGTTCGCGATGCTGCTGTACCAGCACGACGGTCAGTTTTATAAGAACGGCGACACGGCAAGCGGCCTGGATGAGGAGGTCGCTATCGGGCAGTTCAAGAAGTGGACCGATCTGTACGTCAACTACAAGCTGCCGATCCAGGTCGACTTCGCGAACCGCTTCCGCACCGGGGAGATGCCGATCGGGATTATCGATTACACGATGTACAACAAGCTGGTCGTATTCGCGCCGGAGATCAAAGGGCTGTGGGATTTCGTTCCCGTTCCCGGCACGGCGACGGCGGACGGCACGATTCGCCGGGATGTCGGAGGGGGCGGCTCCGCGGCCGTCATGTTCCAGCACACCGACGACAAGGATGCGGCGTGGCAGTTTCTGAAGTGGTGGACAAGCGAAGAAACCCAGCTTTCCTTCGGGCGCGAGATGGAAGTGCGTCTCGGAGCTTCGGCCCGCTACCCGACGGCGAACGTCGCGGCGTTGACGAAGCTGCCGTGGCCAACCGCCGATCTGGCGAAGCTGATGGAGCAGATGCGCTGGGTGCGCGGCGTTCCCGAGGTTCCGGGCGGTTACTTGACCGGCCGGCACATTGACAACGCTTTCCGCCGAGTTGTCGTCCAAGGCGAAGACCCGCGCGAGACGATGGCCTATTACGTCCGTTATATGAATGAAGAAATTGCCGCCAGGCGGAAAGAATTTAATCTTCCCTAGGGTGTGTCTGCAAACCCGCTCAGGGGCATCTATCACCGCCTTTTCGCCCCCTGCTGCGTCACTTTTGCTTGACGTACCTCCGGTACGCCTTCCCAAAAGTTTCTTGCATGGAACGAAAATTCGGCAATATCTGCTGTCCTCGGAGTATGCAGACACTCCCTACGAGAAATGAGGGTTGACCCATCTATCCGATCATTCGCAAAAAGCTAATCAATACGGCGGCGGAAGTTCGCAAGAATCGGCAAGCCTTTGTCCTGATGGCGCCCTATTTCCTGATTTTCTTTACGTTCACCGTCGTTCCCGTCCTGATGTCGCTGGCGCTTAGCTTCACCTATTTCAACATGCTGGAGCCGCCGCGCTGGGTCGGCTGGGACAATTACGCCAGACTGTTCGTTCAGGACGACGTCTTTCTGATCGCTCTCAAAAACACTTTCCTGTTCGCCTTTATCACCGGGCCGATCAGCTACGTCGCCTGCTTCCTGTTCGCCTGGCTGATCAACGAGCTGCCGCCCAAATTACGCGCGCTGCTCACGCTGATTCTGTATGCGCCGTCGATCGCCGGCAACACGTATCTGATCTGGCAGACGCTGTTCTCCAGCGATTCGTACGGCTATATGAACTCTTTCTTGATGCGCTGGGGCCTCATTATGGAGCCGATCCAATGGCTGCAGGATCCGCGCTATATGCTCGGCATTTTAATTCTGGTGCAGCTGTGGCTTAGTCTCGGCACGTCGTTCCTGGCGTTTATCGCCGGGCTGCAGAACGTCGACCGCACGCTGTACGAAGCCGGCGCGCTCGACGGCGTCCGCAACCGCTGGCAGGAGCTGTGGTTTATTACGCTGCCGACGATGCGGCCGCAGCTGATGTTCGGAGCCGTCATTCAGATTACGACTGCGTTCTCGGTCGCGGAGATTTCCATCTATATGATCGGGTTCCCAAGCGTCGATTACGCGGCGCATACGATCGTCACGCATCTGGTCGACTATGGCACGATCCGTTTTCAGATGGGCTACGCCTCGGCGATTGCGACCATTCTGTTCGCGATTATGCTGGGCACGAATTTGCTGACGCAGAAATTGCTCAAAAAAGTGGGTGAGTAGAGCGGTGATCAGAGTGAAGCAGCTTTTGCGCAGACGCCTTAACCGTTCCTGGTCCGTCGATATTTTACTGTTCCTGCTGCTGGCGGGAGTGGCCTTCTTCATGTCGGCCCCGCTCGTCTACACGGTGAACAGGGCGTTCATGCCGCTGGATGAAATATTCGCGTTCCCGCCCCGGTTTATCGTTCGGAATCCGACAGTGCAGAACTTCAAGGATTTGCTCGGCATTTTCTCGGATTCATGGGTGCCGTTCTCCCGATATGTGTTCAACACGTTTTTTATCGCAATCGTCGGAACGGTCGGACATGTTATCATCGCCTCGGCGGCGGCTTATCCGCTGGCCAAGGTCAAGTTCCCGCTGCGCGGTCTGCTGTTCAATATCGTCGTGCTGTCGCTTATGTTCACCCCGTACATTACGCAGGTGCCGAACTATATGACAATTTCGTGGCTCGGCATGATCAACTCGTATTGGGCGATTCTGATTCCCGTCTTCGGCATGACGCTCGGACTGTATTTAATGAAGCAATTTATGGAGCAGATTCCGGACGCGCTGATTGAGGCGGCGAAAATAGACGGAGCGAGCGAATACCGGATTTTCTGGACCATCGTCATGCCCATCGTTAAACCCGCATGGCTGACGCTCATTATTTTCTCGCTCCAAAACCTGTGGACGAACGGCTCGGTCACGAGCCACAAATACATTTATAGCGAACAGCTTCGTACGGTCGACGCGGTATTCGGACAGATCGCGAGCGGCGGCATCGCCAGGACGGGGCCGGTCGCGGCCGTCACGCTGCTGATGATGCTTGTGCCGATCACCGTATTTATCGTAACGCAAAGCAACATCATTCAGACGATGTCCTCGTCGGGGCTGAAGGATTAAGGGGGGCAGGACGGTGAACGTCATACGTATCGCAGTTCAACTTCTCGTTCTCGGCCTGCTCGCGCTGGCAGCTCCCGCCGCCGCTTCGGCCGACGGGTACAGCTACTCTTATTGGGGAGACGCCGTGCCTGCGCCGGACGCTTACGCTCCGGAGCGAATCTTGTATGGGAACGACCTGGGGATCGGTCCTCTGTCATCGCCTCGGGATCTATTCGTAGGTCCGGAAAATAAAGTGTACATCGCCGATACGGGCAACAACCGGATCGTTGTTCTAAGCGGCGAGCTGAAGGTGGATAAGGTGATTACGGAGTTCGAGCGCGGCGGCGAGAAGGACGCGTTCAACCAGCCGGAAGGCGTGTTCGCCACCGCCGAGGGCGGCATTTACGTCGCCGATACTCGCAATCGCAGATTGGTCGAGCTCACCGCGGAAGGCGCGTTCGTGCGCGAGGTCGGCGAGCCGAAGTCGTCGCTGATTCGCGAAGGCTTCCAATACGCGCCGAGCAAGGTTGCCGTCGACCGGACGCAGCGCATTTACGTTGTCGGGCGCGGCTCGTACGAAGGCATTATGGAGTTCTCGGCCGACGGCGAGTTCACCGGGTTTCTAGGGACGAACCGGGTCAAGTTCAAGCCGATCGATCTGCTCTGGAAGCAGATTTCCACGAAAAAGCAGCGCGATCAGATGCAGCAGTTCATACCGCTGGAATTCAACAATATCGATCTGAACGAGGACGGCTTCCTGTTCACGACGACGTCCGAGGAAGGCTCGGACAGTCCGATCAAGAAGCTGAACCCGTCGGGCACGGACATTTTGCGCAGCAAGGGCTATTTCCCGCCCAAGGGAGATATCGGCACGGCGGAGACGGGCAGCGTGCGCGGAAGCTCGATCTTCGTCGACATCGTCTCCGACCGCGGCGGCATGTACAGCGCGCTCGATTCCAAGCGCGGCCGCGTCTTCTCCTACGACAAGGACGGCAACCTGCTGTATGTCTTCGGCGGGCTCGGCAGCCGGCAGGATCGGTTCCGCAACCCGTCGGCGATCGCCCTGCTTGGCGAGCGGACGCTGGTGCTCGATCAGGACTACAATCGGCTGACCGTATTCGCGCCGACGCGGTACGGGAGCCTGATCCGCGAAGCGGTAAACGCGCTGTACGACGGCCGGATGGAGGAATCGACCGCAGCCTGGCGCCAGGTGCTGCAGCTGAACGGCAACTTCGACGTCGCGTATATCGGCATCGGCAAGTCCCTGCTGCAGCAGGGACACCATCGTGAGGCGATGAGCTACTTCAAGCTCGGCAGCAGCCGGGAGTATTATTCCGAGGCGTTTAAGCTGTACCGCAAAGACATTGTGATGGAGCATTTCGGCAAAATCGTGCTTGTGATCGCGCTGGCTCTCGGCATCGTCGTGTTTGCGGCGAAGCGGGCCGGCCGCCGCAACGCCGGTGTCCGCTATAAGGACACCGGAGCGTTGAAGCATCCGCTACACACGATGCTCCATCCGTTCGCCGGGTTTTGGGAGATGAAGTTCGAGGGCAAGGGAAGAGTATCGATTGCCGCCGCGATCGCGCTATTGTTCGTGTTGTTAACCATTGTGAAGCGACAGTTCAGCGGCTTCGTCGTCAACTACAACAACCCGGCGGAGCTGAACAGCCTCGACGAGCTGAAGTTCATCGTGCTGCCGCTGCTGCTGTGGTGCGTGGCCAACTGGTCGCTGACGACATTGATGGACGGCATCGGCAAGTTCAAGGACATCATGATGGCTGCCGGCTACTCGCTAATGCCGTTCGTCGTTTTGTACGTGCCGCAAATTTTGTACAGCAACGTCATTACGGCGGACGAAAGCTCTTTTTATTATTTGATCGACACGGTGGCGTATCTCTGGTTCGTCTGGCTGCTGTTTGTCGGGACGATGACGATTCACCAATACACGGCCGGCAAAACGATCGCGACGATGCTGCTGACGCTTGTCGTCATCGGAATCATTTTGTTCATCGGAGTGCTGCTGTTCAGCATGGTTCAACAGATGGTCAGCTTCGCCGAGTCGCTGATCCGGGAAATGTCTTTCAGATGGTAGGGAAGGAGGGGCGGCCATGAACGGAAAAAATAAAGCGCTGGCGATCGCGGTTTGCGCCGCATTGGCGGTCGGAGGCATCATCGTCGGCTGGGGAGGCGAACGCAGCGGCGAGCAGGCGCAGGCAGGCGCCCCGGCAAGGGCCGCTGCGGCAAGCGGCGGACCTGCTGCGGCTCAAAGCGGGTCTGCGGTGCAGGCGGCTGCCGGAGGTCGGAGCGCGCTTCCGGCGGTGCTGGCGATGGGAGCGGCTCTGACGCCAAGCGCGGCCAACACGGCGGCGGAGCGTTCCGCTCTGGCCGGGATGGAGCGGGTCGCGGAGAACGAAAAGCTCATTCTGTACGTGCAGCGGGCCGGCGCGGGCATCGCCGTTCAGCAGAAACAGGGCGGCTACGTCTGGTTCTCCAATCCTGTCGAAGCCGCGAGCGATCCGATCGCCTCGCCGTTGTACAAGGCCGAGCTGCAATCGCAGCTGATTTTGTCTTATTATAATGCCAAAGGCCAGCTATCGCGGTACAACAGCTTTAACGATAGCGTACAAAAGGGGCAGTTCGACATTGCCGCAATCGATAACGGCGTTCGGATCGTCTATCGCTTCGGGAACCAGACGGACGTCGCCTGGGCCAACATTCCGTCGGTGATCAGCAAGAAGCGCTTCGAGCAGGCAATTCTGAGCAAGCTGGCCGACGACGAGGCGCGCAAGCAGGTCGCCTACAAGTACCGGCTCAATAATGAAAAGCAAATCTACGAGGTGCGCAAGCTGCAGGACAACGTCGCCGCCGAGCTGTCGGCGCTGCTCGATTCCGCAGGCTACACGGCGGAGGATGCGGAGCGGGACAACAGCGAAAACGGGGCGGGACGGCAAGAGTCGGAGGATCAGGAGCAATTTGCGGTCCCCGTCGAATATACGCTCGATGGCCAGTATTTGTCCGTCGCCGTCAAGGGCGGCGAGGTAGAGAGCCGACCTTCGTTTCCGCTGGCCAGCTTGCAGGTGCTGCCGTATTTCGGCGCGGCGGGCGACGACCGGGAAGGCTACATGCTCGTTCCCGACGGCTCGGGAGCGCTGATCCGGCTCAACAACGGCAAGCTGAGCGCCGAGCCGTATCAGATGCCGATTTACGGGGAGGACGGCACGTTCGACGTACCGGAACGGTTTCTGTCGAATGAGAAAGCGCGTCTGCCCGTATTCGGACTGAAGAAGAACGATCATGCGTTTATCGGCATGATGGAGGACGGAGCGGCGATGGGGAGCGTCCTGGCCGATATCGGCGGACGCTTTACGTCCTACAACAGCGTGAACGGCAGCTTCCGCTTTACGGCGATGGACTTGTATACGTTAAGCTCGGGAAGCAAGAGCAGCTCCGTGCCGATGTTCCAGACGCCGTCGTATCAAGGCGACATTCGGCTGCGATACGCTTTCCTCTCCGACGAAGCGGCCGATTACGCCGGTATGGCGGCGGCCTATCGCGATTACTTTGTCGCTAAGCACAATATGCAACGGCTGCCGCCAAGAGAGAAAGCGCCGTTCGTGCTTGAGGTGGAAGGCGCGTTCCAGCGCCGCAGCTCCTTCCTCGGCATTCCGTACGACTCGACGGAGGCGCTGACGACGTACGAGCAGGCGGCCGAGCTGCTTTCGCTGCTCAAGGAACGCGGCGTCGACGACATCGCGCTGCGGTATGTAGGCTGGTTTAACGGAGGCATTCGCCATAGCTCTCCGGACGACATCGGGTTCGTCAGTGCGCTCGGCGGGAAGAAGGGCTTCCGCAAGCTGGCCGAATTCGCGGCGGCTGAAGGTGTCCGGCTGTATCCCGACGTCGCCTTCCTGCGGAAGTTCAAGGGCTCGAGCGGCAGCGCCGATTTCCTCGACCGCCGCAATGCGGCGATCTACGAGTACGATCCGGTCACGTACCGCAAGCTCGGCTCGCGCTTCTCGCATTACGTGCTGTCCGCCTCCAAGCTGCCGGACATCGTTCGCGGCTTTCTGTCCGATTACGCCAAGCTGGGCGTGTCCGGCGTATCGCTGCGGGATATGGGCGAGGAGGTCAACTCCAATTTCGCTCCTTCCGCTCCGCTGACCCGCGAGCAGGCGCGGGAGACGATCGCGGCGGAGACGGGCAGGCTGAAAGACGAGCTTGGCTCCGTTATGGTCAGCGGCGGCAATGCGTATACGCTGCCGTATGCGGACATCGTCGTCAACGCGCCGACGTCCGCCAGCGGGATGAGCTTAACCGACGAGGACGTTCCGTTCTTCCAAATCGCCCTGCACGGCTATGTGGAATTGGCGGGCGCGCCGTTTAACGCGGATCGCGGCCAGAACCCGCGCAGGTCGATGCTCAAGGCGCTGGAAACCGGCTCCAACGTATTCTATCAATGGTTTTACAGTCCGTCGTCGGCGGTGAAGGATACGCGGTACAACGGTCTGTACGCGCTCCATTATCAAGATTGGCTGGACGAGGCGATCGCGCTGTACAAGGAAGCGGACGAGGTGCTGAAACAGGTTCGCGACCAGCCGATTACCGGACATCGCAAGTTGTCCGCGAACGTGACGGAAACGACGTTCGGCAACGGAACGACCGTTATCGTCAACTACGGCGACGCCGACGAGCGGGTCGACGGGATGACGATCCCGGCAGAAAGCTACCGGATAGGCGGTGAAGCCACCAGATGAAACTTACGCTCAGACGCAAAAAGAAGCTGACCCTGAAACAAAAAAACGCCTGGTTCGGCGTCCTGTTTGCTTCGCCGCTTATTTTCGGCATGATTATGCTGTTTATTTTGCCCTTGATCCAATCGCTGCGCTACAGTCTAAGTTCGATTCAACTCGTCGAAGGCGGGTTCTCCGTCGAATACGAAGGAATTTCCAACTTTACGAGCCTGTTTACGTCGAATCCGGATTACCCGCGAAGTCTGGCCGAGTCGATCGCGGGCATGGCCGTCAACGTGCCGCTTATTCTCGTCTTCGGTCTGTTCGCGGCGGTGCTGCTCAACCAGAGGTTCAAAGGGCGGCCGTTCGCCAGGGCGGTATTTTTTCTCCCGGTCATTCTCGCCTCCAGCGTGATCGCCAATCTCGATATTGGCAGCTTCGTCGGAAGCGGATCGCTCTCGGCCGGCGGAGGGGATGCGGAATCGAACCTGCTGCAAAGCTTCGAGCTGAAGAAAATGATGCTCGAATCCGGCATCTCGCCGATTTTCGTCGACTATCTTACCGGGGCGGTGGACCGCATTTACGAGATTATCAGCTCGTCGGGCGTGCAGATTTTGATTTTCCTGGCCGGACTGCAGTCGATTCCGCCTTCGCTCTACGAAGCGGCGAAAATCGAAGGGGCGACCGGGTACGAGAGCTTCTGGAAGGTGACGTTCCCGATGATGTCGCCGCTGATTCTAACGAATACGGTGTATTCGATCATCGATTCGTTCAGCGACAGTCCGATCAACAAGCTCGTATCGGAGACGGCGTTTAAGGTGTTCGACTTCGGTCTCAGCGCCGCCATGTCCTGGGTATACTTCCTGTCCGTCGCGCTTATTCTCGCCATATCCGTCGGTCTGATCTCGCGCAAGGTGTTTTATTACGATTAATGGGGGTGGCGGAGCGATGAGCTCGAAGACCGCATATACGGAATTGTTCGTCAGCCGGTACCAGCCCGTGGAGAAGGGCAAGCGCTGGGCATGGGTGCTAATTCGCACCGTGCTTGTCGTCGGCTTCTGCTTCATTATTTTGTTCCCGCTGTTCCAGCGGCTGTCGATCGCCTTCCGGAGCAAGGCCGACATCTACGATCCGACGGTGCTCTGGATTCCGCGCAATTTTACGTTCGACAATCTGCGAATCGCCATCGAGACGACGAACTACTTCGAGGCGCTCGGCAATACGGCGCTTATCTCGGCCAGCACAACGCTGATTCAGCTCGTCTCGTGCGCGCTGGCTGCCTACGCCTTCGCCAGACTGCAATTCAGAGGCAGCGGGCTGCTGTTCGGCCTCGTCATTTTTACGATTATCGTGCCGCCGCAGACGATTATGATTCCGCTGTACTTGACGTACCGTTACTTCGACTTGTTCGGTCTCGTCGGCTTGTTCTCAAGCAAGGACAGTCTGAATCTGATCGACACGTTCTGGCCGTTTATTCTATCGTCGAGCACGGCGATGGGACTGAAGAACGGGCTGTACATTTATATTTTCCGGCAGTTTTTCCGCGGCATTCCGAAGGAGATCGGAGAAGCCGCCCTCGTGGACGGGGCCGGCGTATTCCGAACGTTCCTGCGCATTATGGTGCCGAATGCGGTGCCCGCGATCGTCACCGTGCTGCTGTTCTCGTTCGTCTGGCAATGGAACGACAGCTACTATGTCAGCCTGTTCCTGAAGCAGGTCAAGGTGCTGTCCACCAGTCTGATGGATATGGGAGTAGGGCTGCGAGAGCCCGATCCGGTCTATACGTCGATGCTGCTCAATACCGGCGTGCTGCTGGCGATTTCGCCTCTTATTCTGATGTATCTGTTTGTTCAGCGGTATTTTGTCGAAAGCGTGGAGCGTACGGGGATCGTCGGGTAAGGATGCGGTGCGGAACAAACTATTGGATATACCAATAAACAAGGCTATAATTGTAACAGATTCGAGAATCCGGGGTGTGAGTCCATTTGTTAAGCGGAGATAAGCCGTTATATAGTCAAATCATTGAAATTTTGCGAGGTCGCATCGAACGCGGCGAATACGTGCCCGACCAGCAGCTTCCGACCGAGGTGGAGCTGGCCGAGCAATTCGGCGTCAGCCGGATTACGTCCAAGCGCGCCTTGATCGAGCTGGAGCGGGAGGGCCTGATCTACCGCAGACGCGGCAGCGGCAGCTTCGTGAAGAAGAAGGAAGGCGTCCGCAGACCGCCGGAGGAGCAGGGCGGAGCCGCTGCGAATCGCATCGTGTCGATGATTATTCCCTATGTCGCTTCCAACAACATGTTTGGCTACATTCCCGGTATCTCCGCTTATTTGGAGTCGCGCGGCTATTATTTGAGCATCCATAACAGCGACTGGAGCAGCGCGCAGGAACGGGAGCTGCTGCGCTCCCTGCCGAAGCGGGGGACGTCCGGCATTATTCTGTATCCGGTCAGCACCCAGCGCAATTTGGACATCGTTCATGCGCTGCACGCTACCGGTTATCCGATTGTAACCATTGACCAATATTACAGCCTGCTGTCGATGGGCAGCGTCGTCTCCGACAACTTCGGCGGCGGCTATACGAGCGCGGCGCAGCTGATTGAGCTTGGACACACGCGCATCGCCTTCCTGTCGACGATCGACATTCAGTACCGCAGCACGGTTCGCGACCGCTTCTTCGGCTACTGCAAGGCGCTCAGCGACAATGGGCTTCCCGTCGATATCGATCTCGTGTACAGCGGGATGACCGACCAGGCCGAGAGCGACCCGCCGAGCCGCAGGCAATTTTACAAGTCGCTGCTTGCGCAAATGCTGGAGCAGCAGGTCACCGCCATTCAGGCGGAGCACGATCTGGTCGCCTTCGAGATCGTCAAGGCGGCGGCGGACATGGGCGTGCGCGTGCCCGAGGAACTGTCGGTCGTCGGCTTCGACAACAATCTAGACTTCGCGCTGCATTCCGATGTGCCGCCAATCACGACGGTGGAGCAGGAGTACCGGGAAATCGGCAGGAGGGCGGCGGAGATGATTGTCGATCAGCTTGAGAGCGGCGAACGGCAGACGAACCGTGTCGAGGTGCCGATTGTTTGGATCGCGCGGCAATCGACAGGCCCGGGGCCGGAGGCCGACTCCGACTCCGACGAAGAGGAGCAGGAGGCGCGCTGAGCGGGGAGCCGGGGCTTGCTGTTGAAAACCATTTTACGATTGCGCATATCGTAGAATGGTTTTCTTTCTTTTGGTATACCAAATATTTTGATTATCCCTCTAAAAAGATATAACTAATATTTACCGAACTTCGATTAAGGTATATAATAGTGGAGAGAAAATAGTGGGGAGGACACGAGATGACCGGAACGAGAGGCGGCAAAACGGCCCATGTCATATCCCACTCGCATTGGGATCGGGAATGGTACTTGCCGTTCGAGAAGCATCGCTACCATCTGATCAAGCTGATGGATCGCTTGGTGGAGACGATGGAACGCGACCCTGCATACAGAAGCTTTCATCTGGACGGACAGACGATCCTTCTTGAAGATTATTTGACCGTAAGGCCGGAACGGAGAGAGAGTCTGCAGCGGCTGATTAGGGAAGGCCGTCTCCATATCGGACCTTGGTATGTGCTGCAGGACGAATTTCTGACGAGCGGCGAAGCCAACATCCGCAATTTGCTGGCCGGTTTGCGCGACGCCAGAGAGTTCGGGGCCGTCTCCAAGCTCGGCTACTTTCCCGATTCGTTCGGCCATATCGGCCAAGCTCCGCAAATCCTGCAGCAGGCGGATATCGATGTCGCGGCGTTCGGACGCGGCGTCAAGCCGACCGGATTCAACAACGAGGTCACGGAACAGGCCGCCTACGAATCCCCTTACTCCGAACTGCTCTGGGAAGCGCCGGACGGCTCGCAGGTGCTCGGCATTCTGTTCGCGAACTGGTACAGCAACGGCAACGAGGTTCCGACAGATTCGGAGCAGGCCCCGAGCTTCTGGGACGAGCGACTGGCCGCCGCGGAGAGGTATGCTTCGACGCCGCACCTGCTGTTTATGAACGGCTGCGACCATCAGCCGGTTCAGACCGATTTGCCGCAGGCTTTGCGGACAGCCGCCGAGCTATATCCGGACATTGAGTTCATCCATTCCGATTTCAACGCTTATGTGAAAGCGCTTAAGCAATCGATGCCGGACGACCTCAGCGTTATCCGCGGCGAGCTGCGCAGCCAACGCACGGACGGCTGGGGTACGCTCGTCAATACGGCTTCCGCCCGCATCTACTTAAAACAGAGGAATGAGAGAGGGCAGACGCTGCTGGAGAAGGGCGCTGAACCGTTAGCCGCTTACGCGCATTTGCTTGGCCTGGACTATCCGCATCATCAGTTGCTGCATGCTTGGAAAACGCTGATGCAGAACCATCCGCACGACAGCATCTGCGGCTGCAGCGTCGACGAGGTACACCGCGAGATGGTTACTCGCTTCGAGAAGAGCAGCCAGACTGCCGAGTGCATTATCGCCGACAGCGTTGCGCACATCGTCAAACGCGTGGATACGTCCGCATTCGGAGGTTATGGCGAGCAGACGTTGCCTTTTATCGTATTCAATACGACAGGCTGGAAGCGCGGCGGTATCGTGTCGGCGGAGCTGGACGTCAGCCGCATCTATTTCCGCGAGGGTGTGGAGTTTGGCGAAATGAAGGCACGATTGAAAACGCTGCCAGTGAACGGGGGGGCGATCGTGGACGCGGAAGGCCGTCAGTTGCCGTGCATTGTGACCGACTTGGGCCTGCGCTTCGGCTACGATCTTCCGGACGACCGCTTCCGCCAACCGTACTTCGCCCGTACCCTGCGCGTCGAGTTCGAAGCGGACGACGTTCCGGCTTGCGGCCATCGGGCTTTTGCCTATATCCCTTTCGGTCAGGAGTTGGGGGAACTGCCAGAGGCACGGCTTCCAAGCGAAGGCTCCTTGCTCGCGGACGATGGACGATCGCTGGAGAACGACCGGATCAAAGCTACCGTCGAAGTCAACGGGTCGGTGACGCTGACCGACAAAGCCGGCGGTCGAACGTTCCGGGGGTTGTGCATCTACGAGAATGCCGGGGATGTCGGCAACGAATACATGTACCGACAGCCGAACGGCGAAACGGCGCAGACGACTGAGCTTTTGCAGGCACAGGTGAAGGTGCTGACCGATACGCCTTATGAGGCGGCGCTGGAAATCGTGCAAGAGTGGCAGATCCCGGAGGAGGCAGAGGCTTCGCTTGCGCGGGAACGCGAGGAGTTGATCTGGTTCACCGGTCGCCGCTCTGTGCGCACGGAGCAAACCGTCGCGCTGCTCATCCGCACCGTCGTTCGCTTGCAGCGCTGCGGCCGCGGACTTCAAGTAAACGTCGAACTCAACAATACGGCGAGGGACCATCGCGTCCGCATGTTGTTCCCGACCGATCTGCGCACTGATGTTCATTACGCCGATTCGATTTTCGAGGCGGCGCGGCGGGACAACGAGCCGGCTGCGGAATGGCGCAATCCGAGCTATTGTCATCATCAGCAGGCTTTTGTCAGCCTGCACGACGAGACGGCCGGTCTGACGATCGCCAACAAAGGGTTGAACGAATATGAGGTGCTGCGCGACGGCCGCAACACGATTGCCGTTACGCTGCTGCGATCGGTCGGCGAGCTAGGCGACTGGGGCTTGTTCCCGACGCCAGAAGCCCAGTGTCCCGGTATGCATGGCGCAGAGCTGATGATTATTCCGCATGGAGGCGGAGGTCAGCGAACGGACGCTTACGCCGAAGCCTATCAGTTTCAGACGCCGCTATACGTCGGTACAACGGGCGTCCATGGCGGAGAGGTTCCGCCGAGCTATAGCTGGCTGAATTGGAGCGGCCGCAATCTGGCGCTGTCGGCGTTTAAGGTCGCTGAGGATACCGGGGACGTGATTGTCAGATGGTTTAATTGGAGCGGCGAAGCCACCGAGCTTGCCGCGATCCCGGCCTTCGCGCATGAGCGAATGGCGATGAGCGATGTATTGGAGCGGCGCGGGGAGACGCTGGAACCGGATTCGGGCAGCGGTTTTCCCGTTGGTCCGCACCGGATCGTAACGCTGGCGATTACGCCGCAACTACCCGATTAAGGAAAGGAACGTGAACGCGATGAAGCGACAGTGGATTTTGGCCGGTTATGCCGGAGACGAGGCGCTGCCGACGATCACCGACGAAGACGCGAGAAAGCTAACCCACCTGAATATTGCGTTCGGTCAGGTGCGAGGCGATGAAATTCGCGTCGATCATCTGCGGCATTTAGATAGGCTGCCGGAGCTAAAGGCAATGAATCCCGAGCTACTGATTCTACTGTCCGTCGGCGGCTGGGGCGCGGGCGGGTTCTCCGAAGCGGCCGCCACCGCCGAAGGACGTGCCAGCATGGCGCAATCGGCGGTGCGCATGCTGCGCAGTTTGCCGCTGGACGGCATCGATCTCGATTGGGAGTACCCATGCTACGCCGAAGCGGGTATTGCCGCATCTCCTGCGGACAAGACGAACTTTACGCTGCTGCTGCGCGAAATGAGAGAGGCGCTTGACCGTGAGGGGGCCGAGCAAGGACGGCATTATTTACTGACGATCGCAGCGGGCGCGGATCGATATTATATCGACGGAACCGAGATGGACCGGGTGCATCCGTATTTGGATTTCGTACAGTTGATGACGTACGACATGCGCGGAGGTTTTCAGACGCTGACCGGCCATCATACGAACCTGTATACGCCGACTGGCGATTTGTTCCGAATCAGCGTGGACGCCTCCGTTCGGATGTTCCGCGATGCCGGCGTGCCGCCGGAAAAAATCGTCATCGGAGCGGCCTTCTATTCCCGCATGTGGCGGAACGTACCCAATCGCCATGCAGGGCTGCATCAGATGACCGCCTCATCGGGAGGCTACGGCCCCGATTATACCCGGCTGCATGCCGACTACATCGGTCGAAACGGTTTTGTCCGCTATTGGGACGAAGAAGCGAAGGCTCCGTACCTGTTCGACGGGGATAGCTTCATCACCTACGACGACGAGCAATCGCTCCGTCATAAGTGTGAATATATCCGCAGCGAAGGGCTGGCCGGCGTCATGTTCTGGGAATACAGCTGCGACAAGACGCACCGGCTTCTGGATGCGCTGCACGACGGTCTGGAATGAGTTTCCGCACAGTTTGTAGCATATGAAACAGATTCTTAATTAGACGACCCTCGCTTCCTTCTAAGGACGGTGAGGGTCAATTGTGCTTGATTGAAATAAAGGCTGCCCGCATAACGAAAAACGAATTGTTGCAAGCGATACGATCATTGACACAGATGCCGGAGCGCTACCCTTTTCTGAATGTGGAGTTTATACTGCCAAATAAAATCGAACAGGAAGGCGTGAAGCCGACGATAAGCCGTCGGTCCTTCACGTTTTCTTTATTTCGTGCTTTTCCCAATATTACGTACCATTTCCTGCGCGCAAGGGATAGCTTTTCTACCGTACCTCGTTATAATAAAGTTCTCTGGCGAAACCTTAATGAAAGCGTATACAAAAAATGGAGAAGTCATCCCTTTCGCAATGCAATGACTTCTCGTTGGTTCAACTTATATAGAAAAAGGAGAGAGAATATGGTTCGGCGGCTATTGGGATTGTCTAAAGATTTGAACTTGCGCACGAAGCTGCTGCTCCTGTTCACGCTGCTTATTTTGTTTCCGCTCAGTTTGCAGGGAATTGTCACCTACAGGCACTTCTCGGCGACCGTCGACGAGAAGACGGAGCAGTTCACCGTCGACATCGTGCGGCAGATCAACGCCAATCTCGATCGGCTATTGAAGGACTTCGAGAGGCTGTCGATGATGCCGCTGTACGATCAGGTGGTGCTGACGATATTGAGCAAGTATGACGGAGAAATGGGCACAGGCGCGTGGGCTTCGTCGGACGACTATATGAAAATGAAGCTGTACACCTCGGCCAACGCCTATGATAGAGCGGAAATACGCGGCATTCATCTGATTAGCAACAGCGGCATTTTTTTCTCCAACGTCGATTCGATGGCGGTCGACTCGGTATGGGACAGCCGGCAGGACGACTGGTTCGCGGAGGTTGAACAGTCAGGCGGAGCTTGGGTGCTGATTCCGCCGCATTCGCCTTCCTATTATACCGTCAACACGGGCGACGCCTACATTTCGGTGGGCAGAACGATTCGCGACCCCGACACGCTGCGTACGCTTGGCTATATTTTGATCGATATTAAGCTGGATGCTTTCCGCAACATTTTGTCCAATTTGAATTTCGAGCAGGACGCTAACGTTATCGTGACGGACAGCAGGCGCAGATTGCTCTTCGAACGCAATTCCGCCGGCGAGCAGTCGGTATACGGCGATCTGCTGCAGCATGCCGAACCCCAGCCATACGGAAGCAATCAGAAAATCGTTCTGGGAGACCAGTCCTATTTGTACGTTCAGCACCACTCCAATTATTCGGGGCTGTCCGTCATTAGCCTGACGCCGATCAAAGTCATTCGAAAGGAATCGCGGGAGCTAGGCACGTTTACGTTGTGGTTCGCCGCGCTCTGCGTCGCCGTCGTTACGCTGCTTGCGGTTATCGTGTCCTATCGGCTTACCCGTCCATTGATTGAGCTGAAGAAAAGCATGATCCGCGTCGAGCAAGGAAATTTCGACAGGAGAATCGCGGTCTACGGCCGTGACGAGTTCGGTCAACTGGGACGGGGATTCAACAAAATGACGGAGGAAATCGACCGGCTGTTTAATGAGGTGTTTATTCTCGGCATCCGTGAGAAGGAAGCGGAGCTGTCCGCGCTGCAGAGCCAGATCAATCCGCACTTTATCTACAATACGCTGGAATCGATCAGTATGATGGCGATTCGCGGCAACAACGCCGAGGTGTCCGACATGGTTTCCGCTCTTGGCAAGCTGCTCCGATATACGATCGACAAGATCGACCGTCTTGTGCCGCTATTTGAAGAAATTCGCTTTGTGCAATCCTACGTCCGGATTCAGCAGCTTCGTTACGGAGAACGGCTAAGGGTGGAGTATGACATTGCCGAGGAGGCCAACCTGATCGTGATTCCGAAGCTGATTCTTCAGCCGCTTGTGGAAAACGCCGTGTACCACGGCATCGACGAGGCCGAGCAGGGAGGAACGATCTGGATCTCGGCGCTGCGGTTCGAAGACGAGCTGCTGATTACGGTACGGGACGACGGCAAAGGGCTGGCGGAGCCGGAGATCGAGGCGCTGAACGAGCGGCTGCGCGCGACGCCGTCCTATCAAGGGCTGCAGAGCGGGGGCAAGCGGGGCGGATTGGGGCTGTCCAACATCGCTCAGAGGATTATGCTGATCTACGGGGATAGAGGCGAAGTGACGGTGGACGGCAGCCTCGGCCAAGGATTGGCCGTCACGATTGCGATCAAGCTTGAAGGGACAGGAGGGGACAAGCATGTATAAAGTGCTGCTCGTAGAGGATGAAACGGTCATTCGTCAAGGGCTGAGGGAACTGATCGGCAAGTCGACCGGACATTTCGAGGTGACGGGAGAAGCGGCGAACGGCGTAGAAGCGCTGGAGTATTTGAAGTGCGAGCTGCCGGATCTGCTCATTACCGACATTCGTATGAGGGAGATGGACGGGCTGACGATGGTGGCCCGGGTTCGGGAGATGTATCCGAGCCTGCCCGTCGTCATCATTAGCGGCTATGGCGAATTCGAATATGCGAAAAAGGCGATCGCTTACGGCGTTTGTAATTATATGCTGAAGCCGATTGAGCGGCTGGAGCTGGTCGCGACGCTGGACAAAATCAAGCTGGCGCTAGACCGCGAGCGCGGTATATCCTCTGCTCCAGCTGCGGGAGTCACAGCCGAGGAGGCCCATGCCGGAGGCGATGCTCGAAAAATCATCCGCGACGTCAAGGAATTCGTCAAGCTGCACATCGACGGCGATCTCCGGCTGCAAACCGTGGCCGGCAAAGTTCATCTTAACGCGACCTACTTAAGCCAGCTGTTCAAAACGGAAACCGGAATGAATTATTCGGAGTACGTGTCGGACGCCCGTATGGAGCGCGCCAAATGGCTGCTGGCTCATACGCGCCTGAAAATATACGATGTAGCGCGTCTGTCCGGTCATCAAAGTCCGAAGCATTTTATGCTCGTGTTTAAACAGCAGACCGGATGGACAGCGGGGGAGTATCGGGACCGGTACGGTCAGCAGAGTTCGGACGAGACCGACAATGTATAAAGAAAACGAACTTTTTCTTAAACGGGCGTGATTTTTGCCGAGGGGGGTCCCCCGTTATACTCATGGTGAACGATCGGTTCATTACTCATTCCAAGGGGGATTTATATGAAAAGAGCAAAGCTGCCGATTTCGTTGGCACTATTGGCTGCGTTTACAGTCGGCTGCAGCAATTCGGGTTCGGGCACCGTCTCGGAGGGCGGAGCAAGCGGCAGTCCGGAGCAAAAAGGAGAAGTCGAGCTGAAGTTCATGATGTGGGGCAACCAGGCCCATATGGACGTATACAACAAGCTGATCGACGGCTTCCAGAAGGACAATCCGGGTATCCGCGTCACGATGGAATCGGTTCCTTTTGCCGACTATCAACAGAAAATATCGGTACTGGCCGCAGGGAAATCGCTGCCGGACGTCGCTTGGGTGTCCGAGCGGATGGTTCCGCAATTCAAGGAAAACGGCATTCTTGGCGACGTATCGGAATTCAAGGACGACGCGGAGTTTAAGCTGGACGACTACATTCCGAGCACACTCGATTTGTTCCGCGAAGGCGACAAGCTGCTAGGGCTGCCGTTCTCCACGCCGCCGGTCGTTATGTTCTACAACAAGACGCTGTTCGACAAGGCTGGGCTGACCGATCCGAACACGCTGGCCAAGGAAGGGAAATGGACATGGGCGGAGTTCGAGAAATCCGCGCAGGCTGTCGCTAGCAAGGACGCGCAAAACCGCGTATACGGCGCGAACTTCTTCCGCGATTGGAAAACGTGGGTGACGCTGTCCTCCTACTCCTGGTCCAACGGCAGCGGTCCGTTCAACAAAGAGATTACGGAATTCACTTGGAACGACCAATATGGGGTGGAGACGTTCCAGATGCTGGAGCGAATGATGTTTACGGACGAATCGCATCCGAAGGCGGGCGAGCAGGTCAGCTTCGACGCCGGCAACGTAGCCATGTTCTTCGACGTGTACAGCTACGTGTCAAAGGCGAGAGAGATCAAAGATTTCGAATGGAGCATCGCGCCGACGCCGTCCGGCTCGCAGGGAAGCGTGCCGATGCTGGGCCAGGCCGGCTACGCGATGTTCACGGACAGCAAGCATCCGGAGGAAGCGAAGAAGCTGCTGAAATATTTCGCCAGCCAGGAAGGCATCCAGGCGACCTCGACTTATTTTGTGCCTCCGCGCACAACGGTGCTGAACTCCGACGAGTTCATCAATCAGCCGAACAACCCGAGCAAGGAGCACATTCTTCAAGCCGTTATCGACGAGATGCCGAAGGCGCGCATTCTTCCGGGACACGTCCGCTGGACGAACATCGACAACGCGATTCTGCAGGGCTTCGATCGTCTGTTCGGCAAAGTGATGCCGGCGGAGGAGAATTTGAAGAAAATCGCCGAAGAAGTCAATGCGCTGATGGTGAATTAAAGATGGCAGGACTGCAGAACAGTTTGCAGGCGCGGAAGCTTACGCTCGTCGTAAGCCTCCCCGCCAATGACGCTAAGTTGGCCCGCGCGGCGCTGGAGGAAGGCGCCGACGGCTTGAAGGTGCATATGAACGTCGGACACCGGGCCAGCGGCAACCGCTTCGGCTCGCTGGACGAATACGAGAATACGTTTCGTGAAATTCGGTCGCTGTTCGAAGGGCCGCTCGGCATCGTCCCGGCCGGAGGCGCCGAAGAGGCGAAGCCGAAGGAGATTGGGCGACTGGCTCCGCTAGGCTTCGACTTCTATTCGATCTATGCGCACCATCTTCCGTCCTTCATGCTGCACGAAACCGGATTGGATCGGACGTTTGCCGTGAACGAGTTTTCCGATCTCGCCCTGTTGTCTTCGGCAAGCCGTTACGGCTTTACTGCGGTCGAAGCTTCGATTGTTCCGGGCGACGAGTACGGGACTCCGCTAACCTTCGCGGACGTGCTGAAATATCGGAGCGTCGTTGAGCGGGCGGGAATTCCTGTATTGCTACCCTCGCAGCGCAAGCTTGTTCCGGACGACGTTCGCGTGCTGGGAGACACAGGTATCAAGGCGATTATGCTCGGGGCGATCGTTGTCGGCAAGACGGAGGAAACGATGCGCAGAGCGGTGGCGGATTTCCGCACCGCGATCGACAGATGGAACTGACAGGCGGTGAACCGATGAGCGGGAAAAAAACAAAGAAAATAAAAGGGCCGTTGGCCCGCGAAGCGCAAATTACCGGATGGCTGTTTATTTCTCCGATGGTAATCGGTTTTACGCTTCTGCTGCTGTTCCCGATGGGGCTGGCGCTGTATATGAGCTTTACGGATTGGCCGCTGCTAGGCAGCCATAACTACATCGGCATCGACAACTACCGGCACATTATGAACGACGCCCTGTTCTGGCAGGTGCTCGGCAATACCGTCTATTTTACGGTCGGACTTGTGCCGCTGAATATTGTGCTGGCGCTATTGCTCGCGCTGCTGCTGGCCAGAAGCATGCGGGGCATCGGGCTGTTCCGCACCGCGATTTTCGTGCCGGTCATGACCTCTCTGATCGTCTGGTCGATCGTGTGGAAATACATGTTCGCGACCGACTCGGGCTTGATCAACCAGCTTCTGACCGCGCTGCACATTCAAGGCCCCGCCTGGCTGTACGACACGAAGCTGGCGATGCCGGCCGTGATCGTGACAAGCGTGCTGAAAAACGTCGGCCTGAACATGGTTCTCTTCATCGCGGCGCTTCAGCAGGTGCCCGCATCGCTCTATGAAGCGGCCAAGCTGGACGGCGCAAGCCGGACGCGGTCCTTTTTCAACGTAACGCTGCCGATGATTACGCCTACGATTTTTCTTGCGGTCGTGATGACCGTCATCGGCTCGCTGAAGGTGTTCGGGCAAATTTTCGTCATGACGCAGGGCGGACCGAGCAATAGCACGAAGGTGCTTGTCTACTATATTTGGGAGAAGGCGTTTAAGCTGTTCCAGCTCGGCTACGCGTCGGCGCTTGCCTTCGTCCTGTTCTTCGTCGTGCTCGTGCTGACGCTGGTGCAGTGGCAGCTTAGAAAGAGGTGGGTATTCAATGAAAGCGACGCATAACGGCTCCGCGGGCATCTGGCGCAAATCGTTCGGCACGGCGGGCATCTATGCGGCTCTCGGCGCAATCTCGCTCGTGATGATGGTTCCGTTCATATGGATGATCTCGACCTCCTTCAAGGAGCCGAATGAGGTGTTCAAATACCCGCCGCAGCTGATCCCTTCGACGTTCCGATTCGAGAACTACGCGGACGTGTTCAAGCTGATCCCGTTCGAATGGTTTTACTTCAACAGCGTCTATATCGCCGCGCTTGTCGTGGGCGGCACGGTGCTGTTCGCGTCCTTGGCAGGCTACGCTTTCGCGAGAATCCCGTTTACGGGCAGGAACGCCGTATTCCTCGTGCTGCTCAGCGCGATGATGATTCCGCACGAGGTAACGGCCATTCCGATGTTCCTGTTCATGCGCGAGATCGGGTGGATCGATACGCATTTGCCGTTGATCCTGCTGCCGATCTTCGGGGCGGGCGGCGTGTTCGGCATCTTCGTGATGCGGCAGTTTTTCATCACGGTTCCGAAGGAGCTGGAGGAAGCCGCAATGATCGACGGCTGCAGCCGGCTGCGTATTTACGCCCGGATCATGCTGCCGATCGCCAAGCCGGGACTGGCGACGCTGACGATTTTTACGTTCGTGACCAACTGGAACGAATTTTTCGATCCGCTTATCTTCATTAATACGCGCAGCCTGATGACGCTTCCGCTCGGCTTGTCGCTGTTCACGGACGAGGTCGGGACGGCGTGGCATCATCTGATGAGCGCGACGGTGATGGCGACGGTGCCGCTGCTGATTATTTTCTTCCTGGCGCAGCGTCAATTCATCGAAGGCGTAGCCATGACGGGATTAAAAGAATAGAAGGAACGGAGTTGGCATCAGATGATGAAGAAGATTGAGGCGGACGTGATCGTCGTCGGCGGAGGACCTGCGGGAATCGTCGCGGCGATCGCCGCCGGGCGGCAAGGCGTAAAGACGGTGCTCGTGGAGAGGTACGGCTTTGTCGGCGGCATGTCCACGGCGGCGATGGTATATCCGTGGATGACGTTCCATGCGGACAGCGGGGAGCAGGTCATTCGCGGCATCGCGCAGGAGATCGTCGATCGGCTGATCGAGCGAGGCGGTTCGCCCGGCCATCTTCGGGATACGGTCGGCTTCGTGCATACGGTCACGCCGTATCATCCCGAAATCTATCAGGTCGTGGCGGTAGAGATGCTGCGGGAAGCGGGCGTCGAGCTGTATCTGCACAGCTTCGTGGACGAGGTAGAGGCAGCGGACGGCACGATCCGCTCGGTGCGGATTACGACGAAGTCGGGGAAAATAGAGCTGGCGGGACGGATATTCGTGGATGCGAGCGGAGACGCGGACGTCGCGTATTTGTCCGGCGCCGAGACGTTGAAGGGGCGCGACTGCGACTCCCAAGCGCAGCCGATGACGATGAAATTCCGCATGCGGGGCGTCGATCTGGAGCAGATCAAGGCGTATATGCTGGCGAATCCCGATAACTTCTATAAGAAGACGCCGATCGACGAGTTGCCCGGCTTGCCCTTAACGGGCATCAGCGGTTTTTACTCCGAGTGGCAGGCGTCGGGCGTCCCGATCAATCGCGATCAGGTGCTGCTGTTTACCGGTCCGGCGGACGACGAGGTGCTTGTCAACTGCACGAGAGTGCAGGGGCTCGACGGCACGCAGGTGGAGGATTTGACCCGCGCGGAGGAGGAAGGGCGCAAGCAGGTGCTGCTGATGGCCGAGTTTCTGAAGCGGGACGTGCCGGGCTTCGCTCGCGCGTCCGTATCGGCCGTCGGCACGCAGATCGGCATTCGCGAGACGCGGCGCATCGTCGGTTTGTATGCGCTAACGAAGGAGGACGTCGTCGCCGGCAGGAAATTCGAGGACGCGATCGCCCGCAGCGGCTATCCGATCGACATCCACGATCCGTCCGGGAAAGGCGTGACCGCCTCCTGGATCGCGGGCGACGGCACCTACGACATTCCGTACCGCTGCCTCGTGTCGCGGAACGCCAGCAATTTGCTGGCGGCGGGCAGATGCATTTCCACGACGCACGAAGCGCTTGCCACAACGCGGCTTACGCCGAGCTGCATGGCGACCGGTCAGGCTGCAGGTACGGCCGCCGCTCTGGCCGTTCTCGATGGCGTAACTCCGGCCGAAGTGAACGTCGTGCGTCTGCGCGAGGCATTGATTCAGGAGAAGGCGTATCTTTAAGAAGTCGAAAATCCCGCGAAGTGCAGCGATGCATCGCGGGATTTTTATAAATAATTAAACCACAGTTTCCCGTTTCCGAAAAAACGTCTTGAGCGCGTTGTAAATCTCGCCCTTCTCTTTAATGATGTAATAGAAAAATTGCTGGTGCTCCAAATGCTTGTAGGCCGACATAAGCGTGCTGCTTCGATTGTACTGGTTGACTTCTCCGTAGCCGAACATGTTCGACCGCTCCAGCAGCTCCTTGATTAGCCGCACGCACCGTTCATTGTCGCTCGTCAGGTTATCCCCGTCCGAGAAGTGGAACGGATAAATGTTGTACAACGAAGGAGGATAACGGCTATCGATAATTTCCAGCGCCTTGACGTAAGCGGAAGAGCAGATCGTGCCGCCGCTCTCGCCACGGGTGAAAAACTCCTCCTCCGTTACTTCTTTGGCCTCCGTATGGTGCGCGATAAACACGATATCCACCTTCTCGTACTGGCGACGCAGAAAGCGGGACATCCAGAAGAAGAACGACCTCGCGCAATATTTTTCGAACGAGCCCATGGAGCCGGAAGTGTCCATCATCGCCAGAATGACCGCGTTGTTTTGCGGCTTAACGATTTCCTCCCATGTCTTGAACCGCAGATCGTCGGGGGAGATGCCCCCGATTTCGGCGCGCCCATCCCGCGAGTTGCGGCGCAGATTTTCGAGAATCGTCCGCTTCTTGTCGATGTTGGACATGATGCCTTTACGCCTGACGTCTGTAAACCGCACATCCTTGACCTCGATCTGTTGTTTGTCTTTTTTCTTCAGATAAGGCAGCTCCAGCTCTTCGAACAGCATCGACTCCAACTCGGCGATGGAAATCTCCGCTTCGACGACGTCGTCTCCCGGATCGGAGCCCGCGCCTTCTCCCTTGCCGCCGGCAGGCGTCGGATCGACGCCCAGCACGTCGCCGACCTGGCTGTCCCCGTCTCCCTGTCCGACATGCTTCTTCTTGTTCGTGTTGAAGACGAAGCGGTATTCGTCCAGACTGCGAATCGGAATTTTAATAATTTGGCGCCCATCGGACATGACGATATTCTCTTCGGAGACGAGATCCGGCAAATTCTGCTTGATCGCTTCCCGAACCTTCTGCTGATGACGTGCCTGATCCTGATAGCCTTTGCGATGCAGCGACCAGTCTTCCCGGGATAAAATAAACGAGGGATGATTCATGGGCAACCCCCTATCGCTTCGTTGTTTAAGGATGTATTACTCAATATATTCAAGTTCGGCTAAACGATGTGTATGCATATCTCGGACAAGCCGATTTTGGGGCGGAAAGCTCATTTTACCAACTGCAATTGAGCCGGCGATAGATTACAATAATAGTAGCTGGCGAGACTTGTCGCGACAAAGAGGGAAATGGGAGGGATTGTGCCCCATGAAGTTCATACATACTGCCGACTGGCATTTGGGCAAGCTGGTTCAGGGCGTCTATATGACGGACGATCAACGTTACGTGCTGGAGCAATTAGTAGAAACGATAGAGAAGGAGCGCCCGGATGCGGTCATCGTTGCCGGAGATTTGTACGATCGGGCCATTCCGCCAACCGAAGCCGTCGAACTGCTGGACGAGTTGTTCGAACGCATTGTCATCGGACTTAACACGCCGCTGCTGGCCATCGCGGGCAACCATGACAGTCCGGACAGGCTGTCGTTCGGGACGGCCATTATGGAGGCGAGAGGGCTGCATCTGATCGGCCAACTCAAAGCCGAGCATAAGCCGGTCGTGCTGAGAGACGGCGACGGAGAGGTTTTTTTTCACCTTGTACCCTACGCCGATCCCGCTCAAGTTCGTTACATACTCGAAGACGAAAATATTCGCACTCACGACGACGCGATGAAAGCGATCGTCGGCCGAATTGAAGCGGGACTGGACCGCCAAGCTCGTCACGTGTTTGTCGGACATGCGTTCGTGACGCCGGGGGCTAGGCCGGAGGAAAATACGAGCCAGTCCGAGCGCCCGCTGGCGATCGGGGGGGCGGAGCATGTGCACGCAGAATATTTTGGAGGCTTCCACTACACGGCGCTCGGCCATCTGCACCAGGCGCATCATGTGGCGGACGAGCGGATTCGCTACGCCGGCTCTCCTTTGAAATATTCAATCTCCGAGGAGAATCATCGCAAAGGCTTCTTCATCGTTGAACTGGACGGAGCAGGGAACGTATCGGTGGAGAAAAGGGAGCTGAAGCCCCGCCGCGACATGCGTCGCATCGCCGCGCCGATTGAGGAGCTTGAGCGGCATCCGGTATGCGACGATTATGTGTTCGTGACGCTGCTGAACGACAATCCGGTGCTGTTCCCGATGGAGAAGGTTCGCGCCGTATATCCGAATGCGCTGCACGTGGAACGCAAGGTGACGGTTTCTCCGCTTGCGGAGGGCGCGGATGCGGAGGCTGGCAGATCGGCAAGACGCGAGGCCGATCCGGTGGCGCTGTTCGCGGCGTTTTATCAGGAGGTGAAAGGCGTGCCGCTGTCGCCCGACAAGCAGGAATTGTTCGCGGACACGTATGCGGCCGTCTTGCGTGAGGAAGGAGGAGCGGGATGAAGCCGATTCGAATCAGCATGACCGCTTTCGGCCCTTATCGGGATATAGAGACGATCGATTTCGAGGCGCTTGAGGACCGGCGATTGTTCGTCATCTCCGGCAATACCGGCGCGGGTAAGACGACCATCTTCGATGCGATCTGTTTTGCGCTGTACGGCAGCGCCAGCGGCGAGGATCGCGCGGAGCCGAGGATGCTGCGAAGCCATTTCGCAGATGACGATATACATACGTCGGTGGATTATCATTTTGCGGTCGGTGCGCGAACCTATCGCGTATTCCGGCAAATGCCTCATCGTCGAGGCGCAAACAAGAGCGAGACGGGCGGCAAAGCGGAGCTATACGAGACGACCGGCGGCGAGGAGGTTCCATGCATCGATCGCTTCACCGTCTCGGATGTGAACGTTAAGCTCGAATCGCTGCTCGGATTAACCCGGGAGCAATTTGGACAGATCGTGATGCTGCCGCAAGGGGAATTTCGTAAGCTGCTCACCTCCGATACGGAAAATAAGGAAGAAATTTTGCGACGCATTTTCCGGACTGGGCTGTATCAGAAGGTCGAAGATCGTTTTCAGCGGCAAAATCGCGAGCTCCAGGAGGCGCTTAAGCAGGCCAAGACGCAGCAGGACGTATACGCCAAGCAGGCGCAGCAGTCGCTTCCGCAGAGGGAGGGGAGCGCGCTTGCGGCAACGCTTCTGCAGGAGTATAGCAGCATGGCGCAAGTGTCGGACGGATTAACACAGGAAATCGCCTATTACGAAGCGCTTGCCAAGGAGATCGGCCGTGGCAAGGCCGATCTGGAAGGGCAGCTTAAGCAGAGCGAGCAGATTTTGCGAGAGGCGCTTACACTGGAGGCGAGGTTTGCTCAGTTAGCGGAGAAACGCCAACAGCTTCAGCATTTGGAGGCGCGCAAAGCCGAAGCGGACGAAAGCGAGCGACGGCTGAAGCTGGCCGAGAAGGCTGCGCGCCTGCTGCCTTACGAGGAGCAGTCGCTCGCAGCGGCTCGGCAGGCCGAGCAGAAGCGCGAGACGCTCGAGCGCAAGCAGCGCGATCTGGCGGAAGTAGAGCGGGCGCATGCCGATGCCGAGCTGAGCTACCGGCGGGAGGAAGCCCGGAGCGAGGAACGCAAAGGGGCTGAGCGAGAGCTGACGCGTTTGGTGGAACTGAAGCCTCTCGTACAGACGCTCGACGAACGTCGGCTTGAGGTCGAGCGTCTGACGGCGCAGGAGAAGGCAGTAAACGAGCGGCGAACGACGGCGGAGCGACAGCTTGAATCGCAGCGAGAAGAGCGCCGAGTTTCCGCCGACCACTTAAAGCTTGCGGAGACGGAAGCGGCCAAGCTGCCGGAAATGGCGGAGCGTTACGAGCGGTTAAGAAGCAAGTACAAGCTGCTTAAAGAGCTGGACGAGTTGGATAGACGATTGGAGAGTTGGACCAAGCACGAGGGGGAATTGCAGAGCGCGGCGGCAGAGCTTAAAAAGGAGCATGATCGGGCCGAGACGCTGTGGCTAGAGGGACAGGCGGGCCTGCTGGCCGAGCATTTGCAAGACGGCAAGCCTTGTCCCGTCTGTGGAAGCGAGTCGCACCCGGCCAAAGCCGTTCCTGCTTCCAGCATCCCCATGCGCGAGCAACTGCAGCAAGTGAAGGAGAAGCTTCGCGCTGTTGAACGAGAGCTTGGCGATGCTCAAGCACAGGCGGCGGCTGCGAGCGCAGGCCGATCCGGCCGAGCGGAGCTGATTGCCGAATATGAAATTACCGACGAGCCGCTGAGCGAGCAGTTGACCCGTGCCGAAGCCGAGGGCAAGAAGGTGAGGCAAGAGACCGATCGCCTTAAGCAGCAGGCTGAAGCGGTTCGTAGCCGTCGGCTTGAAGCTGAAAAATTGGATGTACAGCTTGAGCGGCTGCAAACCGAGCGCGAGCAATTGCTGACCGAACAGCACCGCCTGTCGATGGAGCGGAGCGCCAAGCAGTCTGTACTGGAGAATGAGTTGGGACGAGTGCCGGAGTCATTGCGTTCGCCGGACAAGCTCGAGATTCGTAATCGAGAACAATCCGCTCTTGTCGAGCGGCTAAATGCTTTATGGGCGGAAGCGCAGCGCCGGCTGCAGAGCACTCAAAACCAACTGGTGGAAGAGAAAGCAAACTTCGTTCAGCTGTCCAATCAGCGACAGGAGTCAGAGCTTCATCGGAAACAGGCTGAGGAGCGCTTGGCCGAAGAGCTGGAAAAAGCGGGCTTCGGAACGGTTGAAAGCTACCGCGCGGCCAAGATGGCCGAAGCGGACCGCGAGCGTCTCTCTGCTCTGATCGAGCAATTCAGGCTGCAAATGACGACCGTAACGCGGCATATTGCCGAACTGGAACATGAGTTAAGCGGTAAGATTCGTCCGGACACGGCGGGTCTGCAAGCGGCGATGGAAGAATTAAAGGCGCGATTGGAGCAGATCGTAGCCGAATTGCACGCCGTTGGCGGACATGAACGAGAAGCCCGACGGCTGCTCGCCGCGATTGTCGAAGCTGAGGAGCAATTCCGCGACCTCGAACAGCGGCAGCAGCAGGTGGCGGACATCTATCAGATGCTCAAAGGCGACAACTCGCAGAAAATTTCATTCGAGCGTTACATATTGATTGAGTTCCTTGAACAAATTTTGCACGCGGCCAACGTTAGATTAACCGACTTGTCCAACGGCCAATTCAGATTGGAACGAAGTGATCGGCTAGAATCCCGCGGCAAACAAAGCGGACTCGGACTCGATGTTTTCGACGCCTATACCGGGCAGAACCGCGACGTCAAATCGCTGTCAGGAGGCGAAAAGTTCAACGCCTCGCTCTGTCTGGCCCTCGGAATGACCGACGTCATCCAAGCTTATCAAGGCGGAGTCTCGATTGAGATGATGTTCATTGACGAAGGCTTCGGTTCGCTGGACGAGGACTCCCTAAACAAAGCCATTGCCGCGCTTGTCGATCTTCAGCGAGCCGGACGCATGATTGGCGTCATCTCGCACGTTCAGGAATTGAAGACCGCGTTCCCGGCCGTTCTGGAAGTCAGCAAAACCAAAGAAGGACACAGCCGAACGAAGTTTATCGTCAAGTAGCTTGCGACAGAATCAGAAACATCGGACAGAGTTTATCGTCAAGGAAACTTGGGGCAGAATCGGATCTGACGGAGTTTGCCATCAATCAATTTGCGGCAAATTCAAGCTGACAAAGGCTCCGGTGAGAGAGGCTTTCGTCCGGGCTCGCGAAATCCTCCATACTCGTTCAGAGTGTAGATAGTCGTACAGGTGTTTATGATCAGCTTCATCAGAGCCTGGGAAGGATTATGGGCGTTGTTGCTGCGGAAGCGATATTCGAAATAGTAGTACGGCCGTCTCCATTTAGGCACTCGGCCGTAATGCTTGCGTACGAAAGCGCGAGCCCTTCTGAACATCAATTGCATGGCTCGTCTGACGATCGGCTGTTGGGCCGATCGTTTTTGGCGATCCCAGAAATCGAATAGCGGTCCGGACTCAATATTGTACATAGCGTATCTTATTTTGTTAAGCAGCCGTCTTGCAGTGCGGTATTGGAGCTTTAACGCATTGCCGAGCCTACGCGCCGAACACCGGCGTCCGGATGCGACCCAATACAACGCAACCATCCAATAACGAATGGGCAGCTTGGTGCGGTGCATTAAAGTGTTGGAGGTGAGGGAGGTTTGCGTCTTGCAATTGATGCATTCATACACGTTTCTCGTCTTGATCACGCTATATCGCATTTCGCCGCACTTCGTACAGATGAAACCGCGTGGCCAGCGGATGGAGAACAAGTAGTTGCGGCAAGTCTGCTCATCAGGAAAACAAGCCAAAAACTTACGAATAGACATCAAGTCAACCCCCTCCTTCATCCACCTTAAACGAACGTTTGTTCCTATGTTAATTTTACCAAACACACGTTCTGTTGTCGATGATTAATTTTAAAAATTCACCTCTATTTTTGGATTTTTGTGGAACTCCGTTGCGATGCTGTATGTCCATTTTGACCTCCCTGAGTTAATGGCAAAGGGGAAACTCGACTGTGTGTAGAGTCACTGGCAAGAAACCATGGACGGCTGGCTAGAGCTGTATATTACTCAGGTAGGCCTAAAACGAGAAACTTCACCGAAACTCGGGAGATTGTTGATAAATGTGAGATCAAAGATGTAGAGTATGTCGAGTATATAGCTGCATATGACTCAGGTTGGGCCAAAACGAGATACATTATCGAAACTCGGGAGAGCGCCGGTAGTAGAAAGGTCGAGGAAAATAGAAAGTGTAGCTGCATATGACTCAGGTTGAGCCGAAATGAGATACATCATCGAAACACAGGAGAGCGTCGGCAAGTCGAGAGGTAGAGAGAAACAGGCATTCGCAGGATGAGAATGCCTGTGCGGAGCGGGAGAGCTTATGCGCCGGCGCCGGCGAGGCCGGCAAGGAGAAGCAGCGCGAGGAACAGGAGCGGCAAACCGTTAAAGACGGTGCCGAGAATTGCGAACACTTTCTTGTAGCCGGGGCGCGTTAGGGCGACGATGCCCAGGATGAGCCCCACGATGGAGAGAAGAATCAGCAGCGGATAGAGGATCATGTAACCGATATACGGTTGGATTTTGTCCACGATCTCTTCGTCGCTCATCAGTCGATTGCCGTATTCGTCCACAATCTGCGTAATGTCGATAGCTTGAAACAACAAGCTAACGATGACGATTGTCAGGACGATGAAGGACAAGAAGCCGACAATCGACAACACGAAGGATGCGATCCCTAGTCCGCTATGCTTGAGCGGAGCGACGTGACCCGGAGCTGGAGAAAAGGGGCCGCGGTTCGCAAATTGTTCATCTTTTTCGAACGGTTCGTTCATGACTTTCCACCTCATTCACGATATGATAGTTGTTGGAGTGCTGTCCAAAATCTAAGGAGGATAACCTCACATGAATAAGTATACAAAAATTGGGGCCCTTGCGGCTATGTTTTCTGTTGTTCTCGGTGCATTTGGTGCGCATATGTTGGAGGATAGGCTGACGGCAGACGCGCTTGACGTATACGACACCGCGGTCCAGTACCATATGTTCCACTCCGTCGGCATTTTGCTAATCGCTTTGCTGATCGATCGCCTTCCTGCACCCAAGATGGCGGTTTGGGCGGCCAGATTGCTTCTCGTCGGTATCGTGTTGTTTTCAGGCAGCTTGTACGTTCTTGCTCTCAGCGGGGTCAAAGTGCTTGGCGCGATTACGCCGCTCGGAGGCGTCGCGTTTATCGCGGGCTGGATCTGTCTGGCTCTGGCTTCCCGAAAGAGTAAACAGTAGGAAAACAAAGGATACACATCTCTACTAATTGGTCTATAATAGATATGTTATTCATGAGTATTTGCCCATGGCGGAGGAAGGATGTAGCCTCGTGAACGGATGGTCCGACGAAGGACTTTGGCTGGCAGGTATCGCCGGCGTCGCAGCACTGACCGCAAGCGCCGCTTCATTAGGCTGGATATTTTCGCGCAAACGTTATCGGGCCAGGCAATCCGGCCCTGCTTACCAATGGGAATTGTTGAATTCGCTTTATAACCACAGCCCGATCGCTTTTGCAGTCATAGATCGGCAGGGACGATTCCTGGACATTAACCGCGATCCGTCCGATATGGTCGGATACGGCAAAGAAGAGCTCAACGGCATTTCGTTCGAGACGCTGCTGGCGGAAGAGTCCCGAGAGCAGACCAAGCTTATTTTTCAACGGACGCTTCAAGGGGAAACTTGCACGAGGGAAATCAAGGTCATACATAAGCAGGGACACGCAATCGATCTCAACATCCATACTTCGCCGTTGATCAGGAGAAAAAGGCCCATCGGCCTTCTCGTATTCATTGAAGATATCAGCGACCGAAAGCGCTCTCTTGAGCGTATACGCTACATGGCCTATTACGACGATATGACGGGGCTGCCGAACAGACAGTTTTTTATGAACAGGCTCGAAGAGAGGCTGCAAACCGCCAAGGAGGGCGGAAGACCTCTGGCCGTCTGTTATTTTGACGTAGACCACTTCAAGCTGATCAATGCGTCGTTCGGCAGGGATTTCGGCGATATGCTGCTGTTGCAAATCGCCGAACGGCTCAGCCGCAGCTTATCCGTGCCCGGGGACTTGGCTCGCATGGAGGGAGACGAGTTCGCGGCTTGTCTGGATACGCTGGAAAGCGCGGACGAAATATCCGGACGTCTCGACGGTCTAATATCCGTTATGAAGGAGCCGTTCGAATTGAGCGGCGTTCCGGTTCACGTAACGGTAAGCATCGGCGTTGCGGTCAGCGCGGACGGGACCGGTGACGCCGCCACGATGCTTAAACGGGCGGATACCGCCCTGCACCGCGTAAAGGTTAACGGTAAGAACGACTATATGCTGCATTCCTGCGATATGGATCATATTGCGCTGGAGAAGCTGACGATTCAGCACGAAATGCGCAGGGCGCTGAGAAACAAGGAATTTATTTTGCACTACCAGCCCCAATACGCCCTGGCTTCCGGTCAAATCGTCGGCATGGAGGCGCTGGTGAGATGGCGGCATCCCGAACGCGGGCTTGTGCCTCCTGGCGAATTTATTCCTGCGGCGGAGGAAAGCGGACTGATCGTGCAGCTCGGCGAGTGGGTGATCGAGGAGGCCTGCAGACAGAATAAGGAGTGGCAGAATGAAGGTTTGCTCAACATACCTGTATCTGTCAATCTATCTCTTCGACAATTTACACAGCGAAAGCTGACAAGCAAAATTTCTGAGATTTTGCGCAAAACCGGCCTGCATCCTCGTTATCTGGAGCTTGAAATTACCGAAAGTATGACGATGGATGTCGAGCACGCGTCGCAATATTTGAAAGAGTTGACCGAATTGGGAGTCAGTATCAGCATTGACGATTTCGGAACGGGATACAGTTCGTTTCATTATTTAAAAAATTTGCCGATCGCGCGTCTGAAAATCGACCGATCCTTCGTTAGGGACATTGAGCAGAGATCGAGCGATGCCGCGATCGTTGCCGCAATTATATCGATGGCGCACAGCTTGCAGATGCAGGTCGTTGCCGAAGGAGTCGAGACGAAGGATCAGGCTCATTTTCTTCGTTCGTATCGTTGCGACGAGATGCAGGGTTACTATGGCAGTCCCCCCCTGCCGAGCACGGCGCTTAAAGAATTGTTGTCGGAGAAATTTAACCGTCCCGCACTGCCCAATTATCACTAGACTTCCATCCCATACACAGAGCGGAAAAGAAGCGCTTCGGCGCTTTTTTTGTATATTTTCGAGCGTGAAAAATAGGGTCCCTGGATTTGTCAATAGGTCAACTTTCACCTTGACACACACAATATCTTGATATAAATTGGATCTTGTCGCTATACATATTGTGTCGAGTCCGCGGGAAGGAGAATGGATGGCATGCTGATCGCCTATGATTCGAGGACGGGTAACGTACGGAGGTTCGTAGAGAAATTAAAGCTTCCTTCGGTTCAAATCGAGGAATCTATGGCTCTCGATCAGCCCTTCGTTCTCATTACATACACGACCGGTTTCGGGCAAGTTCCGGAGAAGGTCGTCGCATTTTTGAAGAAAAACCATCAGAAGCTGCGCGGGGTATCCGCAAGCGGCAACCGTAACTGGGGAACCGGATTCGCGCTGAGCGCCGATCGCATCTCCGAGATGTACGGAGTGCCTGTTCTCAGCAAGTTCGAGCTGTCCGGGACTTCCAAAGACGTGGAAAGATTTGAAGAGGGGGTGCAAGCAGTTGCGTCATATTGAACTGAACAACTTGCTGATGCAAAGGGATACGGAAGGCTTCTTCCAACTGGATAAGGACCGAGAAGCCGTCTCGGAATTTATGGAGGATGTCTACCGCAAAAGCTTGAAGTTCGCCTCCCACCTCGAGAAAGTCCGCTACATGCTGGACAATAACTACTACGCAGATGTGTATAAGCTTTATACGGAAGAGGAAGTTAAACAAATCTACGAACTAACCCACGAGTATCGCTTCCAATTCAGATCCTATATGGCCGCCTCCAAGTTTTATACCGACTATGCCGTCAAGACGGACGACAAAACGCAATATCTTGAGCATTTCCCCGACCGGGTCTCCATTGTGGCGCTGCATCTGGCCAGAGGGGATTTCAACGTTGCTCGTTCTCTGGCAGCTTCGATGATGGAGCAGCGGCTGCAGCCGGCGACGCCGACGTTCCTGAACGCGGGCAAGAGCCGGCGCGGAGAGATGGTATCCTGCTTCTTGCTGGAAATGGACGATTCACTCAATTCGATCAACTATGTGATCGGAACATGCATGCAGCTCTCCAAAATCGGCGGAGGCGTAGCGGTGAACCTGTCGAAAATTCGCGGGCGCGGCGAGGCAATCAAAGGCGTCGAAGGCGCCGCCAAGGGCATTATGCCCGTGCTGAAGCTGATGGAGGACGCGTTCTCGTACGCCGACCAGATGGGACAGCGCAAAGGGTCGGGCGCAGGCTATTATAATATTTTCGGCTGGGACGTCATAGAGTTCCTCGACAGCAAAAAGATTAACGCAGATGAGAAGACTCGTCTGAAGACGCTGTCGATCGGTCTGATCGTGCCGGACAAGTTCTACCAGCTTGCCGAGCGTAACGAAACGCTGCACGTATTCGCGCCGCATACGGTGTTTAAGCACTACGGCAAACATCTGGACGACATGGATATGGACGAAATGTACGAGGCGCTGCTTGCCGACGACCGGGTGAAGAAAAAAGCGGTCATGAGCGCGCGCGACATGCTCGTCAAAATCGCCACGACGCAGCTCGAGTCCGGTTACCCTTACATGATGAACAAATCCAACGCCAATCGCGCTCATGCTCTTAAAGATATCGGCGACATTAAGATGTCGAATCTGTGCACGGAGATTTTCCAGCTACAGGAGACTTCGGAGATCGGCGATTATTTCGAGCCGGATACGATTCGCAGAGACATTAGCTGCAACCTGGCTTCGCTGAATATTGCCAATGTAATGGACACGCGCAAAATCAAAGAATCCGTGCATGAAGGCATTATCGGTCTAACGGCGGTAAGCGACATGACGACGGTAGCCAACGCCCCGGGCGTCGCCAAAGCCAACGCCGAGCTGCACTCCGTCGGATTGGGCGCCATGAACCTGCACGGCTACTTGGCTAAGAATAAAATCGCTTACGAAAGCAAGGAAGCCCGCGACTTCGTCCGCACTTTCTTCATGATGATGAACTTCCATTCCCTCGAGAAGAGCATGGAGATTGCAAAAAGCACGGGCGTTACTTTCCATGGCTTCGAGCGTTCCGAATATGCCAAAGGCACTTATTTCGATCGTTATTTGACGACCGACTACCGTCCGACGACGGAGCGGGTGAAGCAGCTGTTTGCGGGCATCGACATTCCGTCGCCTGCGGATTGGGCGGGCCTGAAGATCGACGTGGCCGAGCACGGGCTGTACCATGCATACAGGCTGGCGATCGCGCCGACGCAGAGCATCTCGTACATTCAGAACGCGACTTCGAGCGTGATGCCGATCGTCGAACCGATCGAAACGCGCACCTACGCCAACTCGACGACGTATTACCCGATGCCGTTCCTGAGCAAGGACAATATTTTCTTCTATAAATCGGCTTATCAAATGGACCAATTCAAAGTGATCGACTTGATCGCGGAAATTCAGCCTCATGTGGATCAAGGCATCTCCACCGTTCTGCACGTCAACAGCGACGCGACGACTCGTCAGCTGTCCAGATATTATGTCTATGCGGCCAAGAAGGGCCTTAAATCTCTCTATTATACGCGCACGAACCGTCTTTCCGTAGAAGAGTGCGTAACCTGCTCGGTGTAAGGGAGCGGGCAACGAGCGATAGAAACAAGGAGGACGACCGCCGATGTGCGCCTTAAAAGCCGTGAATTGGAACCGGCCTGACGACGATTTTACGATTACGTTCTGGAATCAGAACATTATGCAGTTCTGGACGGATGAGGAGATTCCGCTCTCGGACGATAAAATGGATTGGATGAACTTAAGCCCGCAAGAGCGAGATCTGTACATGAAGGTGCTGGGCGGTTTGACGCTGCTCGACACAGTGCAGGGCGGCGTCGGGATGCCTCGCATACTGGAGCATGTTGACGGGCTGCAGCGCAAAGCCGTACTCGGCTTCATGGCGATGATGGAGCAGATTCACGCCAAATCCTACAGCAGCATCTTCACGACGCTGGCGTCCACTGAAGAGATTGACGGCGTTTTCCGCTGGGTAGAAGCGAATCCGTATTTGCAGACGAAGGCCGATACGATCGTGCAATACTACAATAACATCGATTCTCAGCGCAGCCTGTTTCTGGCGATGGCCGCTTCCGTGCTGCTGGAAAGCTATTTGTTCTACAGTGGATTTTTCTATCCGTTGTACTTGGCCGGGCAAGGGAAAATGACGAGCAGCGGCGAGGTCATCGACCTTATTTTACGCGACGAGAGCATCCACGGGCTGTATGTCGGCGTGTTGGCGCAGGAAGTGTACGCCAAGCTCGACGAGAGCGAGCAGAAGGAAGTTTACGAGGTGTTGTACGGACTTCTCATGCACCTGCATCAGAATGAAGAGAACTACACCGATCAGCTCTACTCGGCGATCGGGCTCGCCGAAGAGGTTAAGAAGTTTGTGCGCTATAACGCCAACAAAGCGTTCATGAACATGGGCTTCGCCCCGGTCTTCCCGGAGGAGGACGTCAACCCGATCGTATTCAACGGCATCAGCACGAAGACGAAGCAGCATGACTTTTTCTCGAAAAAGGGCAATGGCTACGTTCGGACAATTCATGTAGAAGCGATGACGGACGACGATTTCGTGTTCGATTTCGATAAATAAGCAATGGTGCATACAAAAACTCGCACAAGGGAGAATCCCTGTGCGAGTTTTATTTTGTGAGCCTTTTATTCTACGAAGTCGTCGATTTCGTTTAATCCCACCGTGTACACTTGCTTCTCGTCCACATGATACGCGGTGATGAGCCGCTTATCGGAGTCATAGTTGAGAATACGGCAAGGGATGCTCAGCTTCACTCCAAGACCTTTGTTAATGTTCAGCCGGATCAGCTTGCCGCTTTCGATGAAGACGCGGATGCGCAGCTCCAGCGGGTTCGGGTCGGGAGAGTAGACGGGGGCCTTTTTCGCCGGTGGAGGAGGAGAAGGCCGCGCTTTCTCGCTGGAGGCAGACACCGAATGGTCCGTCACAAGCCGATAGTGGTCCAGGTCAGAGCTTTTTAATTGTAAAAGCAGTTGTTTCAAAGCCTCCGCCCTGTTCGGAGAAGAGACTTTGAACTCCACGAGAAATTTATGGGAGTCATCGATATTCGTAGAATTGTCAGTCATGAAGATGCCTCCGTCGCCATGCGTAGTTCATTAAAACCATGTCCTAACTCCCAATATACCACGAGAAGGATGCCTAATATAGGGGTGAGGGTTCAAATGCCCTGAAAAAAATTTCTATATGCGCATATGTTATCGTAAACGATCTCTTATAGCCGAACACCTATGAAAGGGGATGCAATAGGTATGGTCAACGTGATGCCGCTGCAAATCGGGGAATGGACCGCGATTGGCGTCGAGGTGCTGCTGCCGAAAACGACTCTTCTAGCGGTTACCGCAGGTCAAGGGTACATTATGTGCGGTGCGCTGGATGTCCAACTGCTCAATGAGAGGCTGAAGGATCGCGCAATTATCGCGGGCCGCGCCGTCGGGGTGAAGACGATCGAGCAACTGCTTGACGCACCGCTCGAATCGGTGACCGACGCCGCGCAGGCGCTCGGGATTACTGTCGGCATGCGCGGGCGGGACGCGGTTAAGCTGATGGCCCAAGCTGCCGTGTAAGCTCGAAACCAGGGAGTTAGTCGAACAGCTTGCGCAGGTTTTCCTCATAAGGAGCGGTCACGATGCCCTTCTCGGTAACGATCGCCGTGACCAGCTCGGCGGGCGTGACATCGAAGGCCGGGTTGTATACGGCGATGCCTTCCGGAGCGGTGCGTTTGCCGAAGCCGACCGTGACTTCGTCGGAATGGCGCTCTTCGATCGGAATATCGGCGCCTGTGGGCGTCGATAAGTCGATAGTGGAGAGCGGACAAGCGACGTAAAACGGAATGCCGTGCGCCTTGGCGAGCACGGCTACGCTGTAAGTGCCAATCTTGTTAGCCACGTCCCCATTGGCGGCGACGCGATCCGTGCCGACGATTACCGCTTGTATCCAGCCTTTAGACATGACGTGTCCGGCCATATTGTCGCAGATCAGCGTGACGTCCACGCCTGCGCGTTGAAGCTCGAACGCGGTTAAACGCGCGCCCTGGAGCACGGGACGGGTTTCGTCCGCGAATACTTTCAGTTGAATTCCCTGTTCTAGGGCGAGGTAGAACGGAGCGAGCGCCGTTCCGTATTTCGCCGTCGCCAAGCCTCCTGCGTTGCAGTGCGTCAGCACGCCAATGCCGTCCTTGAACAGCGTCAGCGCGTGCTTGCCGATCAGCCGATTGGTCGCTTCGTCCTCGGCGTGAATCTGCTTCGCTTCATCCAGCAGCGCTTGCGTCGCCTCCGCGGAGGCCACGCCTTGCTCAGCTAGTGCCCGGGCGCGCGCCTTCATCCGATCCAGCGCCCAGAACAAGTTCACCGCAGTCGGCCGGGAGGTCGCCAAATGCTCGGCCTGGCGCTCCGCTTCGGCCGCCCAGTCGGCCGCGCTGCCGATGAAACCTTGCACGCCCAGCACAACGCCGTAGGCCGCGGCAATGCCGATGGCCGGCGCACCGCGCACCTTCAGCTCGCGGATAGCCTCCCAGACATCCTGCGTCGTCGTCAGCCGCAGATAAACCGTCTCTTCCGGAAGCAGGCGCTGATCCAGCAGCGACAGCGCGTCATTATCCCAGATGAGGGACTGAAGCACCTCAGGTGTGGGTTGTTGCGATTCCTTGGTCATTCTTTCGTTGCTCCTCTCGATTGGTATGCTCTGTGCTGTACGTCGTGCGTTATGCCCGGGAGGCGGAATCGGCGATATGGATGATTTCCTCGATAGAGATCAATTGACGATTGCGTTTGATCAAGGTTGTGCCGATGGTCAGCGCAAGCCTTTGCGCTTTGGCGCGAACGTCGGCATCCGGAATTTTGTCAATGTCGGCGACATGAGCGAGACCGACGATGCGGCGGACGGCTTTCGCCCCGGCGAATCCGGCGGCGTCCTGAAGCAGCCGAAGCATATAATCGTCCTGATATCCGGCCGTTCGAGCGATGCGATCCGTGCCGTGTTCGTTCCACAGCTCGCGGAATTTCCGATCGAAACCGTGCCAGATGTCTCCGATCGTATCGGTCAAATACTGCCTGCGCGCCTTGCGGGAAGCTTCCTCCGCAGACCAATGCTCCTGCGACGCATAGTGCAGCAGCAGGTTGGCGAACACAGCGCCGATATCGAAGCCGATCGGCCCGAAGTAGGCGAACTCGGGATCGATGACTTTGGTCGATTGTTCGGTAATAAAGATGCTGCCGGTATGCAAATCTCCGTGCAGCAGCGCCTGCGCATGGGTCAGAAACTTCTCGCGCAGCCTCGCGACCTCGAAATTCAGCTCTTGATCCGACCAGAGCCGTTCGGCGTCCGCTTGCAGGTGCGAATCGAAGCTGTTGGTGTCCGCATTCGTGTAAGGATGGTCGAAAATGAGGTCCTCTGTAATTTTGCACAAGTCGGGATTGACGAAGGAACGGGTCAGCAGCTTCTTCTCCTGCTGGTTCATGCCCAGGTCGGACGTGAAAAACAGCGTTCTGGCGAGGAAGTCCGAGATATGCTCGGCAAACAGCGGGTAGACGCCGCCTTCGATCAGTCCTTGGCGCATAATAACGTGGCTGCTCAGGTCCTCCATGACCGTAAGCGCCATGTCGTTATCGGAATGGTATACTTTCGGGACAAGTCCCGGAGCAAATCGCTCTTCAAGGATAAGCGCTTCACTCTCGATGCGGGCGCGGTCCAGCGACAGCGGCCAAGATTCTCCGACAACCTTGGCGTATGGCAACGCCTGCTTCACGATTAGGCTGGCTCCTGTGGAAGCTTGGCTGATATGGAAGACCAGGTTGAGGTTGCCGTCGCCGATCTCGCGGCAGCTCAGCTCGCCTTCCGGGCCGAATATGCCGGGGACGCTTCGGGCGATCCCGATCGCTTCTTGTTCGGTTAACGGATGATAATTGCTCATGCGATATTCCCTCCATATAGTTATCCGACAGGTTCAGTTGTATTTTATAGCGAAACGGTCTGTATGTTAGTATAAATCACTTTCCGCCCGGAGGGAAGATTCGCGCACGACAAGGCGATGCGGGATGATCTGGCGGGTCGTGATTTCAATATCCTTCATGAGATTAAGCACCATTTGGGAGGCGGTGTAGCCGAGCTGATAGGTTCCGACGTCCACGGAGCTGATCGGAGGGATCGTAAGCTCCGACAAGGCGATATTGTTAAAGCTGACGATCGCGACATCTTTCGGCACGCGGATGCCGAGCTCGGACAAGCCCTTAAGCACGCCGAAAGCGACGACGTCGTCGATCACGACCAGCGCGGTCGGAGGCTCCGGCTGCGACATGATCGAAGCCATCGCCCGATAGCCGCTCTCGATGAGAAATTCTCCTTCGACAACCCAGCTTTGCTTAAACGGAAGGCTCGCTTCCGCCAGCGCTTTCGTATAGCCATTCATCCGATCCTGGGTCATGGCCAGCTTTGTCGGCCCGCTGACGAAGCCGATCCGCTTCTGTCCCTGCGCAATCAAATGCTTCGTCGCATCATAGGCGGCCTGTACGTTATCGTTGTCCACCGACGGCACATCCACGTAATCGAGACTTCTGCCGATGAGTGTAAACGGTATTTTTTCCTTGCGCAAAAAATGAATAATCGGATCCGAGGAACGGGAGTACAGCAAAATAAGGCCGTCGATACGGCCTCCTTTGACGAGCCGGGCGACGGTGTCCAGCTCCTCCTGTTCGTTGCTGCCTCCCGCCATCAGCAGATCGTAGCCCGCGCGGGTCAGCTGAGCCAGAACTCCGCGGATCAATTCATAGAAGAAAAAGTTGAGAAGCAATTCTTCGGCCGGCTTCGGAAAGATGACGGCAATCGTCCGGGTCGTTCGGGAGACGAGACTTTTCGCCATCAGGTTCGGATGGTACCCGAGCTCTTCCATAATTCTTTTGACTTTTCGGCTCGTCTCGGCGCTGATTCGGGGATGCTCGGAGATGACTCTGGATACGGTGGACGGCGATACCCCGGCCGCCTTGGCTACGTCTTTGATCGTGACGGTCATGTCATTGGCCTTCCTTTGCGAACAATTTAGTAGAGGTTGTTTAAAAGCCTCAGGCCTTGTGAACGCGAACTAATAGTTTTATTGTAGCCGATCTGTGCGAAGTGTACATGAGATAAGCGGTTTTTTTGTGCATCCTATTATGCGCTTTGGCGCAAAGATTGTGCCACAAATTGCACAAAATCGCAATTTGGAGAAAATTCAAATAGGGGAGATATCCCGAGTAAACGGCAGTATTATAGGTTTTTACTTCTGTTTTTGATGCCTTCGCCCAGCTATCATGGCTACGATGTCCCGATTATTACGGCATCCATCCGGATTACGGCACGATGGATGACTTTCGCATACAGAGGAAGCGTCTGTCGAAGCCCAAGAAGCGGATCCGAAGTCGCTACTGAACCACTATCGGAAGCTGATTTCCTGGCGGGCGCAATTGCCTGCGCTGCGTCTCGGTACAATTGCGTCCTACGATGCGGGCAATGAGTACGTCACCTCCTTACACGACCGTTGTTTGGTTACCTTAATGAAACTTTTTGCAAAAGGTGGGGCTGCCCTCTATGTGCGTTGGCACGAACGCCTATCCCCCCGGCCACATACAATGAACCACTCACACGAATGACTGGAGAGTGGTGCGGGTGGACATTCAATTATCGGCGATCCACTGGGTGTATGTGGCGTTTATCGCTTTTATTCTCGCTTTGCTCGTGAAGCGAAGAGATACGACGCTGGTTTGCGTTGCGGGAATTTTCACGCTTGGCCTGATCGCAACCGAAAGTCTGGGCGGCTCGGTGGCGGGTATTTTCAACAGCTTTATCTATGCGACGAAGGAACTGCTAAGCACGATCTTCATCATCTCGATTATCGTGGCGATGAGTCGCGTCCTCATCATTACGGGCATCAACGAAACGATGATTAAACCGCTTACAGGCTTCCTTCGGACGCCGACGCTCGCGTTCTGGGGCATCGGCATTATTATGCTGCTGACTTCGCTCTTCTTCTGGCCTTCTCCCGGCGTCGCCCTGATCGGAGCGGTGCTGCTGCCGGTGGCGCTGCGTGTCGGCCTTCCCGCGCTCGGAGCGGCGGTCGCGATGAATCTGTTCGGCCATGGCATTGCGCTGTCCGGCGACTATATTATCCAAGGGGCACCGAAGCTGACAGCGGATGCGGCGGGCTTGCCGGTGTCCGAGGTGATGGCGGCCAGCATTCCGCTTGTTATCGTAATGGGGCTTGTAACGACTGTGGCCGCATTTTGGATGATGCGCCGCGACATGAAAAACGGGAAGTGGAACGACGGATTGGTCGCCGCCAGTCGTGAGGAGGCGGGGGCAAAAACGGCTGTGAGTCTGCCGGATTCGGTTAAACGATCGCTTGCCATCGCCATTCCGATTCTGTTCGCGGTCGATGTCGCGGCCATGTTCGCCTTCGACCTGCAAGGGGGCGATGCGACGGCACTGATCGGAGGCACGGCAGTGCTCATCCTGATCGTGACGACGATGGTGGCGCACCGAAACAAGGGATTGGAAGAGACGACCTCATATTTAATAGAAGGCTTTCAGTTCGGATTTCGGGTGTTCGGCCCGGTCATTCCGATTGCCGCGTTTTTCTATCTCGGCGACTCGGCGTTCCGGGAGCTGTTCGGGGACGGCGCTCTGCTCGGCTCGCACGGTATCGTCAACGATCTTGGCGTTGCGCTGGCCAACTCCGTGCCGATGAACGGAGCGGTCGCCTCGGTGACGCTCACCGCAACCGGCGCCATTACCGGGCTAGACGGCTCTGGCTTCTCGGGCATCTCCCTCGTCGGCTCTGTCGCGCACATGTTCTCCCTCGCGCTTAGCAGCGGCGCCGCAACGCTGACCGCTCTGGGCCAGGTGGCGGCGATCTGGGTCGGCGGCGGAACGCTCATTCCTTGGGCGCTGATTCCCGCCGCGGCCATATGCGGCGTCAGTCCGTTCGAGCTGGCCCGCCGAAACCTAAAGCCGGTGCTGATCGGACTGACCGTTACGACGATTGTCGCGATGTTCCTTGTATAGAGAGTTGTGGCCGATTCGCCCATCGTCGTCTCGACGCGCGCGGATCGGTAAAAGCAGAGCCATCGCCTGATGATCCATTCGTTCTTCCGATTGGTGGAGGCAGGCAACTTGTCGTTACAGCCATTGAAATTCGAAAAATGGGGAAGAGAACGAAGTGATTTTTGCACCCGTTGCCTCTAATTCAAAGCTTAAGATAGCGGCGGAGGCGACCGGCAAGATGGTTTACTCGACAGAGATGGAAATCCCGGTCGACCTGCCGTAGCCCCTCTGCGCTGCTTACTATGCTATAATGAAAGCATCGTAGGGCATAGAGGAGAGAAGCAACGCAATGGAATCGACGATCGCATTAAGAGAATGGGCCGTCGCCGTCAGGGCGCTGGAAACGGGGCGACAGGTCATCGTGCTGCGCAAAGGCGGCATCGCGGAGGAGACCAGGGAGTTCCGGCTGGAAAGCCCGAAGTTTTACCTGTTTCCGTCGTTTGAGCATCAGCGTCCGAATCTGGTTATTCCGGAAGCTTCCGGAGCGGTGGAAGAGACGCAAGCGGAAGCGGCGTTGACGCCGGGGTTCGTGACGATCACTTCGTTCGCGGAGGTCGCGGAAGAGTTGGAAGTGACGGATGCGGAGACGCTCAAGCGGCTGGAAGGACTGCACATCTGGACGGAAGATTACGCCGAAGAGCGGCTAAAGTGGAAAAAAACGAAGCCTCTACACGTGCTCGTTCTGCGCGTTTATCGGTTGGATGAACCGCAAACGATTCCGCTGCGCGAAGAGTACGGCGGGTGCAAATCCTGGATTCAATTGCAGGATTTGAACGTTTCGTCGATGACTCCGGTGCTTGACGACGAGCAATTCCGACGGCAATCGGAAATAGTAGGAAAACGCATACATCGTTGATATTACAGGCAAACTGTCGCTTCGTTTCCGACGAAAACGAAGAGTGGTTTGCTTTTTCGACGGTTCTTTCATAAAATTGTTATTGAGAATCACTGAGAATCAAATTAAAATAATTATAAATAAGGATTTATTCCAAATGAATAAGTCCTCATAAGAACTTGGAGGTTAGGGAATGTCTACTCAATTCGAAATTCAAGGTCTGAAGTCGTCCATAGAGGGCAAAGAGATTCTGAAAGGGATCGATCTGAAAATCGGCGGCGGCGAAGTGCACGCAATCATGGGACCGAACGGTACCGGTAAAAGTACGCTCGCATCCGCGTTGATGGGTCATCCGAAGTATGAAGTGACGGACGGTTCCGTCACGTTGAATGGAGAAGACGTGCTTGAGATGGGCGTGGATGAGCGCGCTCTCGCAGGCATGTTCCTGGCGATGCAATATCCGAGCGAGATTACGGGCGTGACGAACGCCGACTTCCTGCGCAGCGCGATCAATGCCCGCCGCGAGGAAGGCAACGAGATTTCCTTGATCAAATTCGTTCGCCAAATGGAAGCGAAGATGAAAGAGTTGGAGATGAACCCGGAGTTCATGCACCGTTACCTGAACGAAGGCTTCTCCGGCGGCGAGAAGAAGCGCAACGAAATTCTGCAAATGATGCTGCTTGATCCAAAGCTGGTCATTCTTGACGAGATCGACTCGGGCCTCGACATCGACGCGCTTCGCATTGTTGCGGAAGGCGTGAACGCGATGCGCGCCGAAGATCGCGGTTTCCTGATCATTACTCACTATCAGCGTTTGCTGAACTATATCAAACCCGATTACGTCCACGTGATGATGCAAGGCCGCATCGTTAAATCCGGCGGTCCTGAGCTGGCTCAGCGTCTGGAAGCGGAAGGCTACGATTGGGTAAAAGAAGAATTGGGCATTGTCGACGAAACCGTCGGCCAAGAAGCTTAAGGAGGCAAGCATCGATGAGTACACCGATTTCTTCCTTCGGCAGGGAAGCGGCTGCTGCGATCGCTCGCAGCAAGAACGAGCCGGCTTGGCTCGTCTCCCTGCGCGAAGAAGCGGGGCAGCTCGCGACCGAGCTGGCATTGCCAAAGCCGGAGAAGCTTCCCCTGACGCGTTGGACATTGGATCATTACGGAACGAACCGCCCGGGACAGCCGGCAGCTTCCGCTGCGGACCTGCCCGCGCCGATCGCGGCGCTGCTGCCGGAAAACAGAAGCAGCGCGTTGATCGTTCAGCATAACTCTTCCGTGATTTACACGGAGCTTTCGGATGAATTGAAAGCGAAGGGCGTCGTCTTAACAAGCTTGGAGGACGCGGCTCGCAATCACGAAGAGCTGTTCCGCAAGTATTTTATGACGGTTTATACGAAAGAAGAGCATAAGCTTGCCGCTGTGCACGCGGCGCTCTGGAACGGCGGAGTGTTCCTGTACGTGCCTCGCGATGTGGAGATCGAAGAGCCCATTCAAGCGCTGCTGTTTGCGGACGATGCGACGGCAACGTTCATGCCGCACATATTGGTCGTTGCAGATACGAACAGTCGAGTGACGTTCGTAGAGCAAGTCGCTTCCGCGCTCGGCGAGACGACTTCCACGCTGCTGCACAACAGCGCCGTAGAAGTGTTCGCCAAAGCCGGCGCATTCGTGCAATATGCTGCCGTCCATCATATGGACGAGAGCGCAATCGACATCGCCTACCGCCGCGTTGAGCTGGACAACGACGCTCGCATCGAGTGGATCGTCGGCGACTTGCATAACGGCAATGCCGTGACCGATACGAAGTCGGTGCTCAGAGGCAACGGTTCGACATCCGATTCGAAAATTATTTCTGTCGGAACAAAAAGCCAGCGCATGAGCCTGACGACGCAAGCCGTTCACTTCGGACGTTCGAGCGAGAGCGATATGATTACTCGCGCCGTCATGAAGGAAGAGTCGACGGCGATTATCAACGGCATCACGAAGATCGAGCACGGCGCGACGAAGGCGAACGGTCAGCAAACAGAACGGGTGCTGATGCTCAGCCCGAAAGCTCGCGGCGACGCGAACCCGATTCTGCTGATCGACGAGGACGACGTTAAAGCCGGACACGCAGCGAGCGTAGGCCAAGTGAACGCCGAGCAAATTTACTACTTGATGTCCCGCGGAATTAGTCGCACCGAGGCGGAGCGCCTGATTATTCACGGCTTCCTCGATCCGGTCGTCTCCGAGATTCCGCTTGAAGGGCTGCGCGAGCAATTGCACCGCATCCTTGAAAGAAAGCTGGGCTAATTATGGACCCGATCGCATTGAAGTCGGAATTTCCGATTCTTCAACAGGATATTAACGGACATCCGCTCGTATACCTGGATAACGGGGCAACGACGCAGAAGCCTCGCTCGGTCATCGAGGCGGTCAAACGTTACTACGAATGGGATAACGCCAACGTGCATCGCGGCGTGCATACTTTGGGCTCGCGGGCGACCGACGCTTACGAGGGCGCTCGCGAGAAGGTGGCGCGGTTTCTGAACGCGGCGAGCTCGCGGCAGATCATTTTTACCCGCGGTACGACGACGGCGCTGAACCTGGTCGCCTCCGGCTATGCCCGTCAGACGCTGCGCGAGGGCGACGAGATCGTCATTACGCCGATGGAGCATCACAGCAACCTGATTCCCTGGCAGCAGGCCGCCAAGGCGACGGGAGCGACGCTGAAGTACATCCCGCTGCAGCCGAACGGAACGGTTGCGCTGGAGGACGTGGAGGCGACGGTGACGGAACGGACGAAAATCGTCTCCATCACCTACGTCTCTAACGTGCTCGGAACGATCAACCCAATTGCCGAGATCGCGAAGATCGCGCACCGCAAAGGCGCGATTCTCGTCGTTGACGGAGCGCAAAGCACACCTCATATGAAGGTAGATGTACAGGCGCTGGATGTGGACTTCTACGCTTTCTCCGGACACAAGATGTGTGCGCCGACAGGCATTGGGGCATTGTATGGAAAAGCGCAACTGTTAGAGCAGATGGAGCCGATCGAATTCGGCGGCGAGATGATCGATTTCGTCGAGCTGCACGATTCAACCTGGAAGGAGCTGCCGTGGAAGTTCGAGGGCGGCACGCCGATTATCGCTGGCGCTGTCGGACTGGGTGCGGCAATCGACTTTCTGGAGCAGATTGGCATGGACAACATCGAGCGGCACGAGCATAAGCTGGTCAAGTATGCGATGGAGCGGTTGTCTGAGATCGACGGCATTACGATCTACGGTCCGTCGGCGGAGCAGCGCGCAGGACTCGTCACCTTTAATCTTGGCGACGTGCACCCGCACGATGTGGCTACGGTGCTTGACACCGAAGGCATTGCCGTGCGAGCAGGACATCACTGCTGCCAGCCGCTGATGCGATGGCTGAAAGCAAGCGCGACGGCCCGGGCCAGCTTCTATCTGTACAATACCGAACAAGATATCGACCGGCTGGCCGAGTCTCTGGTTAAGACAAAGGAGTTTTTCGGTTATGAGTCAATTGGATGATTTGTACCGCCGCGTCATTATGGATCACTATAAAACGCCGCGAAATCGCGGGGAACTGGAAGACGGCTCCGTAACCGTCAACCTGAACAACCCGACCTGCGGCGACCGCATTTCTCTTCAGCTCCAGCTTGAGGACGGCATCGTTCGCAATGTGAAATTTACGGGCGAAGGCTGCTCGATCAGCATGTCCTCGGCTTCGATGATGACGGAAGCGGTGATGGGCAAGACAGGCGAGGAGGCGCTGGCGCTCGCTGACAAATTTTCCGCCCTGATGAAGGGCGAAGATGTGCAATTCGACGACTACGAAGATGTCGAGGCGCTGTCCGGCGTTAATAAGTTTCCGGCCAGAATCAAATGCGCGACGCTAGCCTGGAACGCCCTGCGCAAGGGCGTAGAGCAAGGCTCTGGCAAACACGAAGGCATTGAAGAATAAATAAACAAGGAGGTTGATCGCCATGGCTAAGCAAATGCCCGAAATGGAAGAGTACAAATACGGTTTTCGCGACGAGCATAAAGCGATTTTCCAATCCGGTAAAGGCTTGACCGAAGAGATCGTCCGCACGATCTCGGAAATGAAGGGCGAACCGGAGTGGATGCTGAAGTTCCGTCTGAAGTCGTTGGAGCAATTCCGCAAGATGGAAATGCCGACATGGGGCGGCAACATGGACGACCTGGATTTCGAAGACATCCAGTACTACGTCAAACCGTCCGAGAAACAAGGCAAGACGTGGGAAGAGGTTCCGGAAGAGATCAAAGCGACGTTCGACAAGCTGGGTATCCCGGAAGCGGAGCAGAAGTTCCTGGCTGGCGTATCGGCGCAGTATGAATCCGAAGTCGTCTACCACAGCATGCAAGAGGAGCTTGAGAAGCAGGGCGTTATTTTCATGGACACCGATTCCGCCGTGCGCGAGTATCCGGAAATTTTCAAAGAATATTTCGGCACGGTTATCCCGCCTGCGGACAACAAGTTCGCGGCGCTGAACAGCGCGGTCTGGTCTGGCGGCAGCTTCATCTACGTCCCTAAAGGCGTGCAATGTACCGTTCCGCTGCAAGCGTATTTCCGGATCAACTCCGAAAATATGGGCCAATTCGAGCGCACGCTCATTATCGCGGACGAAGGCAGCTCCGTTCACTACGTCGAAGGCTGTACGGCTCCGGTCTACAGCACGAACTCGCTGCACAGCGCAGTCGTCGAGATCATCGCGAAGAAGGACGCACGCGTTCGCTACACGACGATCCAGAACTGGGCGCCGAACATCTACAACCTCGTTACGAAGCGCGCTGTCGCCGAAGAGAACGCGACGATGGAGTGGGTCGACGGCAACATCGGCTCCAAGCTGACGATGAAGTATCCTGCGGTTATTCTGAAAGGCCGCGGCGCGAAGGGTATGGTGCTCTCGATCGCGGTTGCCGGCAAGGGCCAGCACCAGGACGCAGGCGCGAAAATGATCCACCTTGCTCCCGACACAAGCTCGACGATCGTCTCCAAGTCGATCTCCAAGCACGGCGGAAAAGTGACGTATCGCGGTCTCGCTTCGTTCGGACGCAACGCCGCAGGAGCGAAAGCGAACATCAAATGCGACACGCTTATCCTCGACAACGAGTCGACGAGCGATACGATACCATACAACGAAATCATGAACGACAATATCACGCTGGAGCACGAAGCGACCGTCTCCAAGGTATCCGAAGATCAGCTCTTCTACCTGATGAGCCGCGGCCTCTCCGAAGCAGACGCGACGCAGATGATCGTCATGGGCTTCATCGAGCCATTCACCAAGGAACTTCCGATGGAGTATGCGGTTGAGATGAATCGCTTGATTAAAATGGAGATGGAAGGCAGTATTGGTTAATACTGCTGTCTAGAAGAAAGCCAAAGAGGGTGCAAGACGGGATTTCCCGTTTTGTGCCCTTTTCTTATTCTCTTCGCTTTGAGCCTACTCCCTCTTTCCTGTGAACTGGTTGACAGGTTGTGATTACGCTGGCCAAAAAACTTTTTTATCGGGAACCTTCCGGCTGTTTCAAATATCTAATTAGTAATTACATAACCGAATCGGCAATGCCACAGTTGGATTGTCAGATGCGAGGAGACGAGAGAGGATGGATAGTCTGGATATTCAGGAAGTGATGCGAGCGCGACAGGGAGACCGGGAGGCGTTCACCCGACTGATGCGTCAATTGGAGACTCCGATGTACGCCGTCGCCAAACAGATCGTACAACGCGACGAAGATTGCGCGGATGCAATGCAGGAAACGGTGTTCATCGCCTATAAGTCGATGTATACGCTGCGGGAGCCCGCCTATTTTCGAACATGGATCATTCGAATTCTAATTAACGAGTGTCGTAGATTGTTGAAACAAAGAAATAAACAGGTTTCATTAACGGATTTGTCGGACAAGCCTTCCCCGTCCCCGGAAGAGGATGACGGCCTGGAGCTGCGCGAAGCGATCGACAGCCTGGAACTGCCGATGCGGCTTGTCGTCGTTCTGCATTACATTCAAGACTTGCCGATCAAAGAAGTGGCGAGGACGCTGGAGATTTCGGAGGGGACGGTCAAAAGCAGACTTTATCGGGCAAGGGAAAAGCTGCTGCGATGGATGGAAAAGTCGAGAGGAGTCGAGAGCCAATATGAATCAAGATAAGTTAACGAGAGCGTTGCGCGATACTCAGATGCCCGAGCGTCTTCCCGATCGCGTCAGAGAAGCGCTGGATCATGCCTACGAGCAGCTCCCGGATATCGATCTGACTCCGATTCGCAAGCGTCGGCGAAATCGCAAGCTTCTTAAGCGGGCTAGTGTGTCGGTCGCTGCGGTGCTGGTAGCGGGTATCCTTCTAATTGGATCGGGTTTTATTTCTCCGTCTATGGCTAATTCGCTAAAACAGATCCCTTGGATCAATAGTCTCTATGAACATTTCGGGGATGCGGGTCTTGTAACCGCTGTTCGCAGCGGGATGGTGACAGATAAACCTTACAGCCAGACGAAAGCCGGGCGAACCGTTACGATATCCGACCTGATGTACGACGGGGCCAGGCTGTCCGTTGCTGTTAAAGTTCATGAAGAAGGGAAGCTGTCGGAAGAGGAGCTTGAAGCGTTCGAAGTCGATGGCAGAGTTAACGGAGAGCAAGGCCCCCTCTCGTATAGCATCGGAAATACGCAATGGATAGACGAAAGCACGGCAGTACGCATTATTAATATCGGGCACTCCGGCTACGATGCAAGAATGGATCAAGCTTATGAGTTCCCGGACGCTTTCGAATTTACGTTTTCCATTGCGATGAGTTCCGGGAAAGAGTACGAATTCGTCGTTCCAATCGAGAAAAACGCGCCGGGTGCGATCGAATTGACGAAAAGCGAGATCAAAAATTATGAAGGGGTCACCTTGCAAATCGAGAAGCTGGTGACTACCCCGGCCACCATTAATCTGGTCGCTCTTCTTGGCGTCTCAGCAAGCATGGAGGTAGAGCTGCCAGCGAGGTTCTACGGGAATAGATTCTTGCAATTCGCACTTTTCGACGAGAACGGGAACGAGATCAAGCACGTCGACCTAGCTGGCTATTCCAGAGTTGGAGAGAAGGACCTGTTCAGAGGAAAGCAAAACTTTGTAGGAGCGTCAACCTTGCCGACGTCGATCACGATCAAGCCTTTTGCAAGAAGAATAAAGGGACCAGACGGCAAAAGCGAGAACGACTACATTCAAGAGTTGGAGATCACAATGGAACTGCCTAAATAATGGACGAGCAATGGCCTAAGATGCGAAACAGCCCGGGAGCTTTAGACTCTTGGGCTGTTTCTTTATAATCTATTCCTGAATTTGATATCGGTTAATCCCGCTTCGAATGATGAACCTGAACGCTCAGAACAAGGCCGACCGCAATCATATTCGTTAATAGCGAACTGCCTCCATAGCTGACGAAAGGAAGCGCGAGACCGGTCAGCGGCATCAATCCGAGATGCATCGCGATATTTTCGAACACTTGCAACACCAGCATAGAGATGACGCCGATCACGATGTAAGCCCCCGACAGATCGGGGCTGTCGTAGGCGATGCGAACCATACGATAGATCATGAAGAAATACAGAAACAACAATACCGCGCTGCCGATAAAGCCGAATTCTTCTCCTATGACGACAAATATCGAATCGGCGTAGTCGTAAGGGATAAAGCCGTTTTGAACCAGGAAGCCTTGCCCGAAGCCTTTTCCATACATATCTCCCGTGCCGATCGCTCTGATCGAGTTCAGAACATGCCAGCTTTTGTCCGGATCGGAAGCGGGATCAAGAAACGTTTGAATTCTCGCGAGCTGGTGCGGCTTGACGAAGGTTTGAAAAAGACTGCTGTCGGTCAGGTAAAGCGTAACGATAAAGGCAACCAAAATTCCGATACTGCCAACTCCGATCGCGATATGAGTCCTTTTCATGTTCCCCATCCAGAGCATTCCGAGCATAATGCTGACGAACACGATCGATGTGCCCAGATCCGGCTGCTTTAAGATTAGGACGACGGGAAGGAAGGTGGCAATCAACACAGGGAGAATGTCTTTGAGCAGTCTTAGCGGTTCCCCGTTCCGATTGCTTAGCAGTTTGGCAACAAGCAGAATCAGGAAAATTTTCGCCAGCTCCGAGGGCTGAAACTGAAACGACTTGATGCTGATCCAGCGGGTAGAGCCGTTCAGGTTCGTTCCGTTTAACAATACGATTACCAACAAAACGATACCGAGCGCATACAAACCATAGGACAGATAACGCACGGCGATACGATAATCCAAAAAAGCAATAAGAAGCATGGGAACAAAGATGCAGCCATAGGCAATCAGATTGTTGACATGCAGCCCTTCATACTTCGTACCATTCGTCGCGCTATAGATAACCAGAGTACTGATGGCCATAAAACAAAGAACCACCAGCAGCAGAGATAAATCTAACCGTTTAAGCTTAGCAATCATAATTCCGTTTGGACCTCGTTTCTGATTTTTCGAAAATACAAATTCCCGGATTAGGTGTCCGAGCTGTCTCGTTCGAATACGGCAACTTTTTCCTCAAACTCCATCATACCAGTAAATTTCCTTTATCGACACCCGAGAAAAAAAGGAATCCAAACAAATCAAAGGCATAAAAAAATTGGGAAAAGCTCAATAACTCATGCATAGAGCCGAGACCGCAGAGACATAATACGTGGTAAATGATGGAGGTGAGAAAACATGGCGAACAATCGCAGCAGCAATCAGCTCGTAACTCCGCAAGCTCGCGCAGCTCTGGATCAACTGAAATACGAAGTAGCCCAAGAGCTTGGCATCCAATTTTCCCGCGACGGCTATCACGGGGACATGCTGACGAAGGATACCGGCCGCATCGGCGGCAACATCACTCGTCGCTTGGTGCAAATTGCCGAACAGCAACTTGCAGGCCAAGCAAGCCAAGCCGGACGCTTCTAAAGTCGACTTCACGATCCCGCTGGCTTAACGCTTGCGGGGTCGTTTTTTTTGCGAGCATAATCGAGAGAACGCTACGTCATCCTATATGGAGAATGAACCTTAATGGGAAGGCGGCTCGAAAAGATGAAGACGGGCTACAAATCAATGGTATTGCTCTCGCTGCTTCTGACGGTCGGTTGTGCAACAAATCCGATGAAGCTTAAAAGCGACCAGGCTCCGGTGAAAATACAGAGCAACCAGTCTCCTGCAACGTTGGAGGAAGGACGGCATATCGTGCCGGTGCGACAGCTGCAGAATGCGGCATACGTCTCGATCGGAGCGATCGGTCAGGCGACGGGGTACAGAGCGCAGTGGCTGCCGGATGGAAGCTATGGCATGGGGGACAACGATGCGGTATGGGTGTTCCGCACGGGAGAGCGCGCGGTGTCTATTGCGGGACGTTCGTCCAGTATGCCCGCTCCAGCATTAAAAGAAGGCAATGAGCTGTTCGTACCGGTCAACGCTTTGCAGCGTCTGATCGGAGACGTGACGGTGTTCCATACGCAAGAGAACGAGGTTGCTTTCTTTCCGAAGCCGACTCCTGACGAGACGGGCGTAAACGGGCAAAACGCGGAATTTGCCGAAAAGCCTTCGTCCCAATCGGGAATGAAAGCGGCGGCGAATGAAGAGAGCTCGGCATCGACTTTGCTGACCTTTGCGAAGAAATTTATGGGCGTTCCTTATGAATTCGGCACAACAACTTATGCGCAGAGCAAAAGCTTCGATTGCTCCTCGTTCACGCAATATGTATTCGACCGCTTCGGGATCGATTTGCCCAGGGTGGCAAGAGCGCAAGCGGAGCAGGGCAAGTTCGTGTCCCGCGACGAGCTGCGGGCGGGAGATTTATTGTTTTTCTATGTGCCGGGTCGCTTCAAGAGCAACGAAACGGTCGGCCATGTGGGAATCTATATGGGGAATGGCAATATGATTCATGCAAGTCCGAAGCCTGAAGACGGCGTTCAGATCACTCCGATCGACAAGGAGTATTGGAAAGACACCTATTTATACGCGAAACGTTATTCGTGAGCGGCCAATTGAATCGATAGCCGCCCAAGGCAGACGAGGCGACTTCACCGCTCGTTACCGAACAAAAAAAGGTGCATGCAATCCTACAAAGAGGAGTGCACGCACCTTTTTTACATATTGACTTCCAGGATGGAAATGTCCCTAACGACAGACAAATCGATAAATTCGTCGCCAACCTGAACGAGAGGACGGAAGAAATCCGTTGGATTCGTCATTACGATAACGCCTAGCACCCCGTTCGACAGCTCCACGCGTTTGCCGATAAAGTTGGGAACCATATGCCGGATAAAAGTATGCGTGATGTCCGGGTCCAATTCCTTAAAGCTCAGCTCGTAGAGCTCCTTCAGCACGAAATGCAAATCTTTCTTCTCGCTGTACACTCGCGAAGAAATCATCGCGCTGTAGACATCGGCGACCGCTACGATTCGGGCCAGCGGGTGAATCTGTTCTCCGGACAACCCTTGCGGGTAGCCCGTCCCGTCGATTCTCTCGTGGTGCTGGAGCGCGGCCAACGCGACTTCTTCGTCCTTGAAGGAACGGGTTAATATTTCATATCCGTATTGCGCGTGATTTTGGATTTCTTTGTATTCTTCATCGTTAAGCTTGGCTGGCTTGTTGAGAATCACCTCGGCGATTCTGCATTTGCCCACGTCGTGCAAGAAACCGGCCTTGCCCGCGCGTACCGTATCTTCTTCGCTCCAGCCCAGCCAGCGTGCGATGTAGTAGCTTAGCATGCCGACCTGAACGGAGTGCTGGTAGGTGTAATCGTCCTGGGTGTTCAGCATCAGCAGCAAGGATACGACATCGCGTTCCGTGCGGAAATTTTCGACAAGCGGCTGAAAGCTCTCCCTGACATCGTCTTCGTAGATTCTGCCTTCAATGGAAGCTCTCTCGAACAATTGCTCCGCGCCGGCGACCGCATCGTGGTAAAGCGGTCTTAACAGCGGATTGTACTCGGGGGCTTTGACGGTCGTTGTCGGAGCTTTCACTTCAGGCTCCATTACGGCAATTGCTGCCGAAGGGCTCTCACGATGTTCTATGCTGACATAATCAATCTGATGTTGAAAAATTCGTGAGATTTCCTTCTCGTTTAACGGCGTGCCTTTGGAGAGAACATGCAAGCCGTAAGCATTAAAGACATCTTCCGATAGTCGATCGCCTGATCGCACATCCGTAATATGTACTCGCATATCGCACCTCGACAGAACCTCGATTAAATTCGAGAAATTTCGCCAATCTCTTGCTATCTATGCTATCAATTAAAGCGTTTTCTGGCAATATCAAGGCGAGATAAAATTTTCCAACTTGTAAATGAAATGTTTTGTCATAATTATGATTGAAATTTTCATATGAAATGAAATATAATATCATTGAATGAAAATGAATAGGAGTGGTCTTAATGACAAGAGGCAAATTGACGTTGCCGGAAATCGGCGGTCAAGCGGAAGCATTGAAGGCGGCTTGGGAACAATTAGAGAAGCAAGAGCAATGGGCGCAGACGTTTGTCGGCAACGCGGCATACGACGAAGTCGTATTTATCGGTTCCGGTTCTTCCTATTATCAAGCGCAGGTGATGGCTTCGACATTTAAGCTGTGGCTTGGACGGAGCGCAAGCGCGCTGCCTTCCTCGGACATCTTCTTGTTCCGCGATCAATCCGTTGCCCGCAGCCGCAAAGTGCTTCTCGTCGGCGTATCCCGTTCGGGAGAGTCTTCCGAGGTCATTTTGGCGCTGGATTCGGTGAAGGATTTGCCGAACTGGACCACTTGCGGAATTACATGCTACGAGGACAGCCGTCTCGGACGAATGACAGAGTGTCTGGTATCGCCTCTGGGCAAAGAACAAAGCACCGTAATGACCAAATCTTTCAGCAGCATGACCTATATGATGCAGGCTGCAATCGCGCTTGCTGCGGGCGGCGCACTGCCTGCCGAGATGGAGTCCGCGCTGGAACTGCAGGGAGATATTGTCGAGCGGGGACGCGCTTTTGCGGAGAACCTGGTCGAAGCGAACGACTTCAATAAATATATTTATTTGGGAATGGGCGCGTATTTCGGACTGGCGCAGGAAGTGTGTCTGAAGCTGAAAGAAATGTCCTATGTGTGGACGGAGAGCTACGGAACGCTGGAATTCCGTCACGGACCGAAATCGGTCGTCGAGCCGGGAACGCTTGTCTGCTTGCTCGTCTCCGAGCAAGCCCGTTCCTATGAACTGAAAGTCGCGGAAGAAATGAAAGCCTATGGCGCGTTCGTGCTGCTGGTGACGACGGCTAAAGGCGACGATACGAGCTTTGCGGACGCGGTATTCGAACTCGGCGGCGGTTCGCTGTCCGATGAGGCGCGTGCGGTAGCCTACTTGCCGCTGCTGCAGTACCTCGGCTTCTATACGGCGATGAAGCGCGGCGTCGATCCCGACCACCCGAGAAATTTGACGCAAGTTGTAAAGATTTAAATCATATACGTTGAACAGAAGATACGACGAAGATTAGTCCAAATGGAATGGAGAAAGGGAATGGTTTTGTCGCGAGTTTTGGCTTTGAGCTGTACACCTCTACAGGTCTTATCCATAAAATCAGCTCAAAACAACCTGTCTGAAGCCGGCAAAATCATCCCTTTCGGAATGCAATGGGCTTCCCTTTCATCTTTTTAACGTATTCAACAGAGGAGCCGGCGTATGGCGCGGAACAAGTCCGAGAGGCAGGAGCAGGTGCTTGCCTATCTGGAAAGATACGGAAGCATTTCTTTGCAGGAAATGACCGACAATTTCGATTGCTCGGAGGCGACGGCCAGACGGGATCTCGACGATCTTGAGAAGGCAGGCAAGGTGATCCGCACGATGGGCGGCGGAGCGACGTACGCGGCGAGCGGCCTGATTCGCGAAGTGCCTTTCCGCGAGAAGCAGCAAGCTCTGTACCCGGAGAAGGAAGCGATTGCCGCCTTGGCCGCGTCACTCGTCGAAGAAGGAGACGTCATCGGCTTGACCGGGGGGACGACGACATTCCTGATCGCCAAGGCGCTGAAGAAGCGCCGCAACATTACGGTCGTGACCAATGCGGTTAACATTGCGATGGAGCTTGCCGATTGCGAGGAGCTGCAGATCGTGCTGACGGGAGGCGTGCTGCGCAACCGCAGCTTCGAGCTGTGCGGACCGTTGGCCGAGCAGACCGTAAAGGCGCTGAACATCCAGAAGATGTTCATGGGCGTCGACGGCGTATCGGAGCAGGGCGTCAGCACTTACTCCGAGCTTGAGGCGAACATCGCCAGATTGCTTATGCAGCGCTCCAAGCAGACGATTGCCGTGTTCGATCATACGAAGGTCGGCAAAACCTCGTTATTCCATGTGTCCGAGCTGCAGGAGCTCCACGCCTGCATTACGGACAAGAGGCCGGCCGAGAATTCGGAAGGCGGAGCGGCGCTGGCGGGCATTAAAGTCTATGCGGCAGAGGACAATTCGGTCTCGGGAGAAGAGAGGTAGAACGCCATGAACATAACAATCGGCGTAGACGTAGGCGGAACGAATATCGTATGCGGGGCGACGGACGAAGCGGGACGGGTGCTGCGCAAGCTCAAGCGCTCGACTGAAGCGCATGCCGGTCACCAAGCCGTGCTCGGGAAGATCGCGGATATGGTTCGGCAAATTCGCGAGGATTTGGGCGAGGATTACGATGCGACAAGCGTAGGAGTGGGAGTTCCCGGGCTAGTCGATCCCCGCGCGGGCGTGTCGAAGTTCGCCGGCAACCTGAAGTGGCGCGATATTCCGGTAGTCAGCCTGCTGGAAAAACAGATCGGCTTGCCGGTGTTTATCGATAACGACGTTCGCATGTACATTTACGGAGAAGCGGTAGCGGGAGCCGGACGGGGCTACGAGCATGTGCTGGGCATAACGATCGGCACCGGCATCGCGGCGGCAATTGTGAACGGCGGCGAGCTGTACTACGGACATAAGGCAATGGCCGGAGAGATCGGTCATGTCCGCATGGATGGCGTCGACGAGGGTTGCGCCTGCGGGCTCAGCGGCTGCTTGGAGACGGTGGCATCGGCATCCGGCATGGTACGGCAGGCGAAGAAGCTGCTGCGCGAGGGCCGGGCAAGCGTGCTGAACGACTGGTTCCCGGGCGATGAGATGGAGCGGCTTAGCGCAGCGGACTTGTCCAAGGCGATGGATGCTGGCGATGCATTGGCCTCGGAAATTATCGTCCGTGCCGGCGAGTTGAACGGCCGCGCGTTGGCCGCGGCGGCGATGGTGCTCAGCCCTGACGTTATCGTGGTCGGCGGAGGCGGAGCGTTGGCGGGCGAACGTCTGCTAGCCCCTCTTCGCGATGAACTGTATCGCCTGCTGCTGCCGGATTTTCGCGAAGGGCTGAAGGTCGTGACGGCGGAGCAAAACGACGATGCCGGAATTATCGGCAGCTCGCTGTATGCCGCGCATCGCAGCAAATCGATATAAGCATTTATAAATTGAATCGGAGGAACTCATCATGGCACTTGTATCGTCAACGCCGCTGCTGCAAGCGGCAAAAGAAGGCGGATATTGTATCGGGGCGTTTAACGTCCACACGTTGGAAATGCTGCAGGCGGTCGTCGAAGCGGCGGAGGAAACCAGATCCCCGCTTATCATCCAATCGACTGTCGGCACGGTAAAGCATCTGGGACCCGACTACATTGCGGCTGCGGCTACGGTCGCGGCCAACCGCAGCTCCGTGCCGATTGCGCTGCATCTGGATCACTGCTCCGATTTCGGCACGATCATGCAATGTATTCGCGCAGGCTACACGTCGGTTATGATCGACGCTTCCCACGATCCGTTCGAGAAAAACGTCGAGCAAACCCGTAAAGTCGTCGAGGCGGCTTCCGCGGTTGGCGTTAACGTCGAAGCCGAGCTGGGCCGCGTCGGCGGAGTCGAAGACGACATCGTCGTCGACGAGCGCGACGCGCTGCTGGCCGATCCGGACGAGTGCGCCAAATTCGTCGAGTTGACTGGCGTGCATACGCTGGCTCCGGCGATCGGTACGGCTCATGGCATCTATAAAGGCGATCCGAACATTGATTTCGATCGCATCGGACGCATTGCCGCCAAAGTATCCGTGCCGCTCGTTCTCCACGGAGGCTCCGGTATCCCCGAGGATCAGGTGAGACGGGCCGTGTCGCTCGGCATGTCCAAGATGAACGTTGCGACCGAGCTGCGTATCGTCTTCTCCGACGCGATCAAGGAAGTGTTCGCCAAAAATCCCGAAGAGAACGATCCGCGTAAATACATGGTTCCGGCGAAGCAAGCGTTGAAAGCGGCGGCCATCGAGAAAATGCGTCTGTGCGGCTCGATCGGCAAAGCATAAGCGAAGCGGAGGCACAGCGGTGACAAGAACGACGATTACGACCGTAACGCTGAACGCGGCGATCGACAAGACGTACTATATGCCTGCCTTCGTTAAAGGCAAAGTGTCGCGCGCGGCCAAAGTCGTGTCCACGGCGGGGGGCAAAGGGCTGAACGTAGCCCGGGTGCTGAAGCAGCTCGGGCACGCCGAGGTGGCCGCGACCGGCTTCGCGGGCGGCTATAACGGCCAGTTCATTGTGAACGGGGTGAAGGAGGCCGGCATTCGCTCGGAGTTTGTCGCGATTCCGGGCGAGTCGCGCCTGTGCATGAACTTTATCGATGAGGGCGACGGCTCGTCCACTGAAGTGCTCGAGCCGGGACCGGTCATCGGCGAAGATCAGCTTGAACGGTTCAAACGCGAACTGCAGCGGCTGAGCGCGGAGTCGGCGCTTGTCGTCTTCTCCGGCAGTCTGCCGGGCGGAACAGCTCCGGCGCTGTACGCGGAGCTGATCGCTCTCTCCCGTGCCGCGGGAGCAGACGTGTTCCTGGATACGAGCGGGGAATCGCTCGTGAGGGGCGTGACGGCTCTGCCGTCCTTTATCAAGCCGAACGAAGACGAGATTGTCTCCCTGCTGCCTGATTCGCACGACGGCGATCTGCGCGAAGGTATTCGCAAGCTGATGGCGCAGGGGATTCCGATCATAGCGGCGACGCTTGGAGCGGAGGGAGCCGTAGCCGGAGCCGGCGGACGGATCTACCGCGTACGCATTCCGAAGATCGAGCCGGTCAATACTGTGGGCAGCGGCGATTCGTTTGTCGCGGGATACGCTTACGGCCACGTCAGAGGCTGGCCGATCGAGAAGTGCCTGCGGTATGCGGCGGCGGCGGGCAGCGCCAACGCGCTGTCCGAGACGACCGGAGACGTCGATCCGAGGGAGCACGCCAGGCTGCTTCGCGAAATTGCCGTCGAGGAATGGCTATAGCATCGCAGGGAGATACATGCACGACAACATTCTCTATCGATCATCTTTTTGTACGACTCTTTTTACTTATGAGACAGCTTCGCTTGCATCAGATTCGCTTTTCTATTCGCCCAGAAGCTCGGCATAAATGCGCCGGGCGGTCTGGGCTTCTTCCGTTCCGATAACGAGCGCGCGCCCGTCGTCGAACAGCACGAAAGTTACGCCGCCGGGCAGCTGCAGCCTTAGCGAGTAAGCGGTCAGTTCGGCGCTGCCTGCTCGGGCCAGCCGAGGCTCGAGCGCTTGCAGGTCGAGCGTCAGCGGTCTTCCAGGCATGACCTGAACGGTGCTGCGTCCGCATAAGGAGACGGTCATCGTTCCATCGGCCTCCTCGTTTCCCTCAAGCGCTTCGAAATGTCGGCGGCCGCATACGGGGCATTCCGGATTACGCGCCTCGCCGACGGCAAGCGATTGCCACTGACTCTGCCATAGATCGATCTGCAGCAGCGAGCCGTGCAAGGCTTCGGTGCGACCTGTCAGCAGCTTGATCGCTTCCATCGCTTGTACGGAGGCGATCGTGTCCACGATGGGGGCGAGCACGCCGGCCGTCTCGCACGTATCCAGCGAACCTCCCGGCGGCATGGAGGGAAACAGACAGCGGAGGCAGGGTGTCGTTCCCGGAATGACCGTCAACGACATGCCGGACGCGCCAACCGCTCCGCCGTACACCCATGGAATGCCGTTCTTCACGCAGTATTCGTTAATTAAGTACCGTACGCTGAAGTTGTCCGTGCCGTCCAGCACGATGTCGGCGCCTTTGAGCAATCGCTCTGCGTTATTTGCGTTCAAATCCGCCACGCGGGCTGCAATCGAGATGCCGCTGTTAACGGCGGATAGCCGGGCCGCTGCCGCAACCGCCTTCGGGGTTCCGGCAGCGGCGTCCGCTTCGTCGAACAGCATTTGGCGCTGCAGATTGCTGCGATCGACGATGTCGCGGTCGATCAGCGTCAAACTGCCTACTCCGGCGCGCGCCAAATGGTTGGCGATCGCGCAGCCGAGCGCGCCGACGCCGACAATGGCGGCATGGGCTTGCAGCAGCCGCTGCTGACCGTCCGATCCGATCCCGGAGAAGCGCGCTTGCCGTGCGTAGCGGGTATCGAGCTCGACGTTTGTCATTGCCCGGCGCCTTCTTCCGGTCGTCCCGAGCCGCCTGGCGCAGCCAGCGGATTCCAAGGCCCTAGCTGATGCCCCCTCCACTCTGTGCCATCCTCGTAGATTTCTTTTTTCCAGATCGGCACGACCTGCTTCAGTCGTTCGATCGCGTAACGGCTTGCTTCATAGGCATCGGCCCGATGAGCGGAAGAGACGGCGATGACGACGCTGATCTCCCCGATGCCGACCGTTCCGATCCGATGGGCGATCGCGGTGAGCGTACCCGGCCAACTGGCGGCTATTTCATCTCCGATCGATGCGAGGGAAGCTTCGGCCATCGGTTTGTAAGCTTCGTATTCGAGCGTGACCGTTCGTTTGCCCGCAGTCCATTCGCGCGTCGTTCCGACGAAGGCGATGGCTGCGCCGTGATCGGGGTGGTATACGGCGGCTATCGTCCGTTTGACATCAAGCGGAAGCTCGGTAATTCCGTATCTCTGCAGGCTGCTTGTACCGTTCTCAGCTGCGGCTTCGGCATCCGATAGGCCTCCGGATACCGGAGGCAGAAGGGCAAGCTCGTCGCTTCGTTTTACGGTCGCAGAATCGTGGGCGTAGGCGCGGTTGCAAGCCAGAAAGCAGACGGACAGCAGATCGGCATGCTCCGGATGCCGCTCGGCTAGCCGCCGTTTGAGCTGCCCTGCGCTTAACTCGTCTTCTTCCCAATCGATCTGCAGCGAGCGCTGACTCAATCTTTCCGCCAGTCCCGCGAATAATTGGATGTTCCATGCAGAATTCATCGTTGGTTTTCCCCCTCGGATCGCTAACATTCGCTTCGGCAAGCATACCATATCCCTTGTGAAAATGTTATGCTAGAAGGATACGAGAGTGGCGAAAAGGGGGATCGGCAGTGGCGGAATTGTTGGACAGATTCGGAAGGAAGCACACCTATTTGCGTATATCCGTGACCGACAGGTGCAATCTGCGCTGCCTGTATTGCATGCCCGAAGAAGGCGTGCAGTTCATGGACCAGGATCGTCTGCTGACCTACCCGCAGATCGTCGAAGTCGCGGAATCGGCAGTGAAGCTCGGAATCCGCAAATTCCGCATTACCGGAGGCGAGCCGCTTGTGCGGCAGGGCCTCGACGAGCTGATTGCGGGCCTCTCCGCTCTGCCGGGCGTCGAGGACATCTCCTTGACGACTAACGGTCTGCTGCTTAAGCAGCAGGCGCGCAAGCTGGAGGAAGCGGGCCTTAAGCGGGTCAATATCAGTTTGGACACGATGGACGACGTCCGCTTCAAATTTATTGCCCGCCGCGGAGAGCTAAACCGGGTGTGGGAAGGCATTGAAGCGGCTGCGGAAGCGGGGCTTGGACCGATTAAGCTGAACTGCGTGCTGCTGAAGGGCGTTAACGAAGAGGAAATCGGACGTTTTCTGAAGCTGTCGACGGAGAGGCCGATCCATGTGCGATTCATCGAATATATGCCGATCGGGCACGACGATGCCGGATGGCGCAGCCGCTATCTTCCACTGTCGGCCGTTATAGAGGAAGCAACTCGTCTCGGTTTCTCATTGCAGCGCGAAGAGGGACCGCAGGGCAGCGGGCCATCGGAAAACTGGCGTATCGCAGGCGGAGTCGGAACGTTCGGATTAATTCACCCGGTCAGCGATCACTTCTGCCAAAGCTGCAATCGGCTTCGCTTGACCGCCGACGGCCATTTAAAGCCCTGCCTGTACTGGATGGACGAATTAAGCGTCAAGCCTGCGCTGGGTTCTCCCGAAGCGATGGAGAGTCTGTTCCTGAAAGCGATGGACGTAAAGCCGGAAAACCACGAGATGGCCGCCGTGCTGGCCGGCACTTCGCTGAGCCACGCGCCGACCGAGCGGAGAATGTCGCAGATTGGCGGTTAGGAGATTGTCCGATGATCAAGAATGTAACGGTCACATTGCTGCATACAAATGATTTGCACAGCCATTTGGAAGAGACATCGAAGATCGCGGGCTATATTGACGGGGTGCGTGAGCGGACGGAGCCGAATGAACTGATCGTCGTCGACTGCGGCGATTTTCTGGATCGGGCGCGTATGGAGACGGAGGGAACGATGGCCGCAGTCAACCGGGAGCTCATAGAGCGGATCGGCTACGACGCGGCGCTGCCCGGCAATAACGAAGGACTGAGCTACACGCCGGATGAACTGGATCGGATATTCACGGGAACGACCGTTCCGTTCGTATGCGCGAACATGGCGTTGTCCGCCACCGGGCGCCCGCCATCCTGGATGATTCCGTCCCTCGTGCTGGAGCGGGCCGGCATGCGCATCGGACTGATTGGCTTGACGGTTCCTTACGCCGAGTACTACGACCTGCTTGGCTGGGAAGCCGGCGAGCCGATTGCCGCGCTGGAGGCTGAGGTCGCAAGGTTGAAGCCGCAGACCGATGCAATCGTCGTGCTCTCCCATCTCGGGCTGCGCAGCGACGAGCGGATCGCCGCGACCGTGCCGGGCGTAGATCTCATTCTTGGCGGCCATACCCACCATCTGCTGGAGGTTCCGTTGCTCGTAGGCGATACCGCGATATGCGCCGCCGGCAAGTTCGGCGCGTATGTCGGCCATCTGCAACTGGAATTCGGGGCAGACCGCAGACTGGTGAAAGTGTCCGGCGGCAGCAGGCCGACCGACGACATGGCGACTAGCGAGGACATCGACGCTCTGATTGCGGCGCATCGCGAGCAGGCCAAGCTCAAGATGGGCCGGAAGATCGCCCGTCTCAGCGAGCCGCTCTCGCTGCGGTACGATCGGGAATCTCCGCTGCCAACGCTGCTGTCCGCAGCGATTCGGACGATGACCGGGGCGGAGCTCGCCTTGGTGAACGCCGGACAACTGCTCGAAGGGTTGTCGGCCGGAGGCGTCACGGAAGAGAGGATTCACGGGATTTGCCCGTCTCCGATCAACCCGTGCTCGGTGCGCTTGAACGGGGAATTAATTCTAAGGTCGCTCGAAGAGAGTCTGCTGCCGGAATTTCAGAACCTGGAAATACGCGGTTTCGGCTTTCGCGGCAGGGTGCTCGGAACGCTGTGCCTGGACGGCATAGAGGTGAGCGCGGATCTTGCCCGGCCTCCTTATCATCGCATTGTGGAGGCCAGAGTGGGCGGGACGGCCTTGGACAAACACAGGGAATACACGGTGGCGACGCTGGATATGTTCACCTTCGGCGTCGGGTACATCGGATTAAAGGAAGGCCGGGACATTCGCTACTACTTGCCGGAGTTTATCCGGGACGTGCTTGTCCGCTCGCTTAACGACAGCTTGCTGATCGCGCGGTCCAAGGAGCCGAGATGGCGATATTTCGACGAATCCTGATCGGCTTCCGCGGACCGGCTGTACCGCCGCAATGAACTTTAGTTCCGGGGGAGTGAAAGGCCAGTGCTGCATTGGTTCGATTCTATCATTCTGGGAATTGTGGAAGGTCTGACGGAGTTTCTGCCGGTATCCTCGACGGGGCATATGATTTTGACGAACAAGCTTCTTGGCTACGAGGAAGCTCCGGAGCAGCTCAAGACGTTCGAAATCGTCATTCAGTTCGCGGCGATTTTGGCGATTGCGCTCGTCTACCGGGACAAGATTTTGCAAGTGCTCGGCCTGGGCAAGGCACAGTCGGTTCGCGGGCTCTCGGTAGACGCCTTTCCGAAGCGCGGGTTGAACCTCATCCACGTCGCGCTCGGCATCGTCCCGCCGTTAGGCATTGCTTATCTGTTTCGGGACACGATTAAGGAAATCGGGTTTCACCCCGCTCCGGTGTTATGGGCGCTGGTCGCGGGCGGAATCTACATGTGGGCGGCAGAGGCGCTATACGATGCGGGAAAAATGAAGAGAACGGCGGAAACGATGGACGATATTTCCTACAAGCAGGCTCTGCTAATCGGCGTTCTCCAATGCGTATCGGCCGTATGGCCTGGCTTCTCCCGCTCCGGATCGACGATCGCGGCCGGCATGCTCGGCGGCGTCAGCTACCGGGCTTCCGCCGACTTCAGTTTCTTCATCGCTATCCCGATCATGACGGCGGCGACCGGCTACGAGCTGCTCAGCAACATCGACAATTTCCGGTCCGGCGACATCGACCTGGGTTTCTTGCTTACCGGATTTATCGTCTCTTTTCTTGTTGCCTGGATCGTCGTCGTTGCGTTTCTGAAGGCGCTGCAGAAATTCAAATTGAAATATTTCGCGTGGTATCGTTTCGTTCTGGCCGCTTTGTTTTATTTCTTCATTATGCGATAGCGGCTGCTTTATTCAGGGTGGAATAATGTCGAACCATGGAGAATAATCAAAATTCTCCTCGAAGGGCTATTCAATAAACGAAGTTGTATTCCGATGTAATCATAAGGGAACTTTTGTCTGCCAGATTCCGTCGCGAAGGAGGAAAATCACGAAATGCGCATGATGCCGATTTCTCTATGTCGGCCGGGGATGAGACTGGCGAAAAGAATTTATTCCGATGACGGCATCGTGCTGCTGGCCGAAGGCGTCGAGCTCACTTCCACACTCATCCGGCGACTGGGAGAATGCGGGGTCAGTTTTGTATATATTCAGGATTCACGAACGGACGACCTGTCCATCCCCGAACTGCTCAGCGACGAGACGCAGCGACGAACGCTGCAGACGATCCGCACGGTGTTTCGGGAATTCGGCAATTCGACCTCGAAAAGCAAAAACAGCACGTATCCTTACGTCGGACGCAAAATGAAAGAAATCATGAAGCTGATCATGGAAGACTTGGACAGAAACCAGGACGCGATGATCATGCTAATGAATTTGCATACAGTGGATCATTACTTGTACATGCATTCGATGAACGTGTGCGTGTATACCACTTTGCTCGGCATGGCCCACGGCTATAGTCACGACGAGCTTGTAACGCTGGGGATTGGCGCATTGCTTCACGACGTGGGCAAAACGCAAATTTCCATGCAGGTGCTGCTCAAGCCGGGATCGCTGTCGGCCTATGAGTTCGACGAAATGAAACGGCACACGGAGCGGGGCTTTTACCTGCTCAAGGATGAGCCGAACATTCCGATACTGGCCGCTCACTGCGCCTACCAGCATCACGAACGGCTAAATGGCTCGGGCTATCCCAGAGGGATTAAGGGCGACGAAATCCATGATTATGCCAAATGGGTCGGAATCGTCGATTCCTACGATGCGATGACGAGCCACCGCGTGTATCGCGACGCTATTCTTCCGCATCAGGCTGTGGAGATGCTGTATTCGGGAAGCGGGACTCTGTACGATATGTCGAAGCTGCAGCTGTTTCGCGACAAGGTAGCCATCTATCCGATCGGACTAACCGTGAAGCTGAACACGGGGCAGAGCGCGGTCGTCTGCGACATCAATTCTACATGTGCTCACCGGCCGATTTTGCGTGTGCTGACAGACGAGGACGGCGTCGAGCTGAAAGTGCCGTTCGATTTGGATCTGTCCAAGCATTTGAACGTTCTGATCACCAAAATTGAGTTGAATCCGGCAGAAGGAGCAGGCACGATGCCTGCCTAAAGCCGATGTAAGGCCGCCCGTGCGCAGACGAACCTGCGCGGAGGGCGGCCTGTTTGGTCTTTCCCGCACGATGGGTTTGTTTTTATCGGCTCCGACCATTACAATAAAAATAACGTAAAGAACGACAGGAGCATGAACGATGCAGCAAGCTTTATCCCGGCCAGCGAAGGCGGCTCCTTTTGCCGCTCCTTCCGACTGGCCCGTATTATCTCCCGCTTACGATCCATGGGATCCGATTCGTTCCCTGCAGCAGCACGGAAGACACGAGTTGACGAGCGTGGAGCTGACGGTTACTCATCTGTGCAATATGAGATGCGAGCACTGCGCCGTAGGCGACGGCTTAACGATGACAGAGGCGCCGCATCTTCCGCTAGACTTACTTTTCCGCAGATTGGACGAAGTGCGCCATCTGGAGACGATCAGCATAACCGGAGGAGAGCCCACGTTCCGCCTCGAGACGGTCAGGAACGTCATCTTGCCTGTATTGAAGTATGCGCGCGCGCGAGGCATACGTTCACAGCTTAATTCTAACGTCACTTTGGACTTCGAACGGTATGAGCTGATTGCGCCTTATTTGGACGTCATGCACATCTCTTTTAACTATACGCAAGCCGAGGATTTCCACCAGGTCGGCTTCGCTCGCACCGGGCGCAGCGTTCGGCTTGAGACGACGTCCAAGCTGTACGAGAGAATGATCGATAATGCTAGAAGGCTCTCCGAGGGCGGTCTGTTCGTATCCGCAGAATCGATGATCAACTACCGTACGCATGAGCGCATTGCGGACATTCATCGACTTATTATCGAGATGGGCTGCCTGCGCCATGAGGTACACCCGATGTATCCCAGCTCGTTTGCGTCCTCTCTTCCGGTCATTACCAGACGGCAAATGATGGATGCGGTAAAGACGCTGCTTGATGTGCGCGACCCTGAGATATGGATGCTGTTCGGGACATTGCCGTTTTTCGCCTGCAGCGAAGAGGAAGAGGAACGCCGGCTCGTGTCCAGATTGAGATCTGAGCCGAATGTGACCGTCCGCAACGATCCTGACGGCCGCAATCGCGTTAACGTCAATATGTTTAGCGGCGACGTCTACGTGACCGATTTTGCTTCGGTTCCTCCGTTCGGCAATATCCGGGAGGAGAAGCTGGACGACGTGTTTGCCAAGTGGCGGGAGCATCCGATGCAGCAGGCGATCAACTGCCATTGTCCCGCCGCAGGGTGCTGCGGCCCCAATTTGCTTGTTCAGGACATGTACTACAGGGATGTCGACTTTATGACAAGGCGAGCCATTCCATAAAAATACGATAGTGCTCCGCCCGCGAAGATAAGGAGGAATACGTTCACTTGGAACTCGAATGGAATTTGATTTTCTGGAACGTCGTTCTCGTATTATTCCTGGTACTCCTTAACGGTTTTTTCGTTGCGTCCGAGTTTGCTCTCGTCAAGGTGCGGCAAAGCCGGCTGACTCAGCTGAGCAATGAAGGCAACGTTCGCGCGAAGTACGCGCTGAAGGTGAATCAGAGGCTGGACGCCTATTTGTCTGCGACGCAATTAGGCATTACATTGGCTTCGCTGGGCTTGGGCTGGGTCGGGGAACCGGCGATCGCCGATCTGATCATTGCGCCTCTGCTTCACGGGTTCGGCGTAACGGACGAAACGGTGATCCATTCGATCGCGTTCGTAGCCGCTTTTTGCATCATCACATTTCTGCATATCGTGCTCGGGGAATTGGCTCCGAAATCGTTGGCGATTCAGCGCTCCGTAGGCGTCTCGCTCTGGCTGAGCTGGCCGCTGCTCATGTTCTATCGGCTGTTTCTGCCGTTTATCTGGTTATTAAACGGCGCGGCTAACCGTCTGCTCAAGCTGATCGGAGTCGAAGCGGCCGGCGAGCATGAAGCGGCCCATACAGAAGAAGAAATTCGCATTCTGATGGATGAGAGCGCCAAGAGCGGCATTATCGACAAGGACGAGATGACGTTGTTCGACAACGTCTTCGAGTTCGCCGACCGGGTCGCTCGCGAGGTCATGCTTCCGAGAACCGACATGGACTGCCTGTTTACGAACGTTTCGTACGCGGACAACATGAAGCTGGTGTATGCGACTAAACATACGCGTTATCCGGTCGGTGTCGAGGACAAGGATCAGATTATCGGATTCGTGCACATTACCGATTTGCTAACCGCCGATCCGGATGAGGAACATAATCTCAAGGAATTTCTGCGTCCGATTCTAAGCGTGCCGGAATCGATGGAGATCAGCAAGGTGCTGAAGCTGATGCAGCGCCGAAAATCTCAAGTCGCCATCGTCATCGACGAATACGGCGGAACCGCAGGCATGCTGACGGCCGAGACGATTTTGGAGGAGCTGGTCGGAGAACTGCAGGATGAATTCGACGATGAGTTGCCGAACGTCGTGATCAAAGGGGAATTAACTTCCGTGGACGGGCGTATGCTGATAGAGGACGTGAACGATCTGTTCGGCCTGGATATCGAGGACGACGAAGTGGATTCGATCGGCGGTTGGCTGTTCAACCACTTGGAGGGCACCATCTCCAAAGGACAGAAGGTCGTCTATGAAGGCTACGTCTTCGAAATTGCCCAGACGGAACGGCTTCGAGTACAGCGGGTGCATATTTACAAAAATAAACTAGCGTTGGCGGATTCCCCCGATAAAGCATCGCGATCGAACCCAGACAATCAGTAGCGGCGGGAGAGCCCGGGAAGAGGGAAAAGGCCGTGCCGATTCGAGCCATTGTGCTGATGGTTTCCTCACTCTTATTTTTGTATTTGCTGTTTACGGTAGGCGCGCCGTTCTTGCTTGCGCTTGTCGTGGCCATCTTCTTAGAGCCGCTCACGCTGCAGTTTATGAACAAGGCGAGGATGAACCGGCTGGCTGCATCGACCGTTTCCAGCACGCTGTTCACCGTAGTTTTGCTTGGGTTGCTCGGCTTGCTTGGCATGAAGCTGGTTAGCGAGCTGAGAGCGTTTCTGGATAAAATGCCGAGCATGCTGGAGGATGCCAGCGAGTACATACAAAGCTTGATCGAGCAGGCGCAGACCTATTCAAACCACGGAGCTGCGCCGCTGCCGGATCAGCTCGAGACCTGGGTGTCCAACATCACGGCAGCGCTTAGCCAACTGTCCACGAAGCTGTCGGGGGTACTGTTCAGCTTCGCATCGGGCATACCGGACTTTTTTATCTTCTTTATCGTGTTCCTGGTCGCGGTTTACTTGTTCACGTTGAGCCTGCCGATGATGAAAAGCTCGTTTCTGTCTTTGTTCGAAGAGAAGTCAAAGCTTCAGGTGGAGGAAGTGCTGGCCAGCCTGCGCAGATCGGTGTTTGGATTTCTGCGCGCGCAGCTGCTGCTCAGCGTCATTACTTATATTTTATCATTCGCCGGTCTACTGATCATCGGAACGGGATATCCGCTCGCCATAGCGCTCGTTATCGTGATCGTCGACATTCTCCCCGTGCTTGGCGTAGGCTCGGCGCTCGTCCCGTGGGCGGCGTTCCAGATCGCCGTCGGAGACATGTACACCGGTATCGGATTGATTTTGTTATTCCTCGTCATCACGGTTGTGCGCCGGATCGTCGAGCCGAAAATTCTCGGAGACGCGGTCGGAATCAGCGCCTTGTCGGCCCTGATCAGCCTCTATGTCGGCTATGAGCTTGTCGGCATCGTCGGCGTATTTCTCGGACCGATCGTTGTCATTGTGTTCATGGCGATGCGCAAGGCGGGACTGTTCGATTTTAAAATCAAATTTCAATAGCAAGGAAGAGGAAGACGTCCTTGGACGATCCGCGCGGAAGCCGCAGGTGTACAGCCTGTGTCCGCATGGAAAGTCTCGGGGGCGTCTTTATTTTAAAGAGGGTGTCAGAAACGTAGGACTTTGGGCATAGGATATTAGCGGATAATTACGTCTATCGCGCCGAGATCGGCGAACAACAGAGGAGGTAACAGCATCATGTACGATTCTCAGTGGCGGAGTTGGAAGCCCTATGTCGGGCCGCACGACCCTTGCCCTCCCATCCGCGTGAAATGGTACGTCGTTCCGCCTAATCAATATATCTCGTTTCAGCCAATGAATCTGCCGCAATTCTCGTTGGAGGAAGCGCTCCGGAAGGGCACTCTGTGGCCCGCGCTGTACAGCAATTATCCGGCCCGGCGCTCGGCGAAAGGAGGGAAAGGCAATGGCTGATCGATTAGATCGCAATGAACGCAGCGATCGTAACGAACGTAACGAACGCAACGATCGTAATGACCGAAATGATCGCAACGATTGGAACGGACGCCACGATACGTACGATCGCCACAACCGGGACTATCCGGGCTATCGAGACGGTCAGGATCAAGCTCCCGAGCCGGGCGCAAGGGGGGACGACGCCTATTGCAAGGAACTGTTCGAGCTGCAGAAGACGGATTTCGCGCTGGTCGAATTGACGCTTTATTTGGATACCCACCCCAACGATATGCAGGCCGTTCAGCAATTTAATCAGCTTTCGCAGAGGAGGCGGCAGATCGCGCATGAATTCGAGATCAAATACGGTCCGCTGCTGCAATTCGGGCTGAGCTACAGCCGGTTTCCGTGGCAGTGGATCGACACGCCATGGCCGTGGCAAGTATAGGGAGGAGGCGGAAATATGTGGATTTATGAAAAAAAGCTGCAATATCCGGTCAGAGTCAGCAAGTGCGATCCCCGAATGGCTCGTTACCTTGTCGAGCAGTACGGAGGTGCGGACGGAGAACTGTCCGCGGCCCTTCGTTATTTGAACCAGCGGTATACGATTCCGGACAAAGTTATCGGATTACTTACTGATATAGGAACCGAGGAATTTGCGCACCTCGAGATGATCGCCACGATGATCTATAAGCTGACGAAAGACGCGACTCCGGAGCAATTGGAGGCGGCGGGACTCGGCGCGAACTTCGTGAATCACGACGGTGCGATGTTCTACAACAATGCTGCGGGCGTACCGTGGACTGCCGCCTATATTGCCGCCAAGGGCGATCCAATTGCTGATCTGTACGAGGACATCGCCGCAGAAGAGAAAGCCCGAGCGACTTACCAGTGGCTAATCGATTACACGGACGATGTCGACATTCAGGATTCTCTCAAATTTTTGCGCGAAAGGGAGATCGTACACTCGCTTCGGTTTAAGGAAGCGGTGGAGATTTTGAAAGCGGATCGGGAGCAGAAGAAGGTGTATTGATCGTAAGGACGGCGGCATTCCCGTGGCGGGAGTGCCGTTTTTTTTCGGTAGCTGGTTCAGCGTCCTTGATCAATACAAAAAAGGAGTAACTTTCCAACGAGTTTTACGTATTACTTATTAGACCGCCACGAAGGTACGGAAGGAGGTGCGGGGCAACTTGGAAACGTTGATGATTGTGCTGTTCGGCATAGGAGTCGGATATGCGGTGCTATCGGCTTTCGTAGGAGATTTGTTCAGTCTGGACATCCATACGGGAGAGCTGCCTTTTTTGTCGCCGACGATTGTCGCGACATTCCTGACGGTGTTTGGCGGGGTAGGATACATGCTGCTGCACAATACCGAATGGTCCGCGATACCGATCGCCGGCTTATCGCTTCTGATCGCGCTTGGCGTGTCCTCAGTGGTGCTGTTCCTGGTCGTCATTCCTTTGCAGGCGGCGCAAAAAGGAAGCGCCAAATCCGCGAAGCTGATGATCGGAGCGCTGGCGGAAGTCACAACGTCCATCCTGAGCTCGCGCTTGGGAGAAATCGTGTATGAGCAAGGAGGATCGAGGCATAGCGCGCCGGCAAAGACCTATGGCGACGTTTCGATCCGGCAAGGCGCTCAAGTCAGAATTGTGGATGAGATCGCCGGCACCTTCGTGGTGGAGGAAGCGTAAAGCGCATTTGCGCAATCTATTACAGAAAGCGAGGACTTCATATGAATGTGGACGCAACCTTGTACATTCCGGTAGGCATTGTGCTTGTCGTAATTTTACTGATCGTCGTTTTCGCATCAAGATACCGCACGGTTAAGGCCGATCAGGCGATGATTGTGACCGGGGCGCTGACGCGCGACGGAATGAAGATCGTCAAAGCGGGAGGAGCGTTCGTCTGGCCGGTCGTCCAGGAAGCGTCGTTCCTGTCGCTGCAGGTGCAGACGGTCGACGTACATACCCCGGAGGTTTATACGATGCACGGGGTTCCGGTTATGGTGGAAGGTATTGCCCAGATCAAGATCAAGGGCGATTTGGAGTCGATGGCGACTGCCGCCGAACAATTCCTCGGCAAACCCGAAGCGGAACTCAAAAGCATTGCCACTCAAACGATGGAGGGCCATCTGCGCGCCATTCTCGGAACGATGACGGTGGAAGACGTATACAAAAACCGCGAAGAGTTTGCGCGGAACGTGCAGGAGGTTGCAGCAAGCGATCTTAACAAAATGGGATTGCAAATCGTATCGTTCACGATTCGCGACGTTCGCGACAAGAACGGTTATTTGGACGCACTGGGCCAGCCGCAGATCGCTCAAGTCAAACGCGACGCCGAGATCGCCAAGGCCAACGCTTATAGGGACGAACAGATCGCCAAGTCACGGGCGCTGGAGGAAGGCAAGAAGGCGGAGTTCTCCGCCGAGACGAACATTGCCGAATCGCATAAGCAGATGGAAGTGAAGAAGGCGGAATTCAAGCGCGAGCAGGATATGAAGAAGGCTGAAGCGGACCAATCCTACAAGCTTCAGGAGGCGAAGACGCTGCAGGCGGTTAAAGCCGAAGAAATGCAAATCCAGGTCATCGAGCGCGAAAAGCAAATCGAGCTGGAAGCCAAGGAGATCGAACGGCGCGAGCGCGAACTGGTCGCTACGGTGAAGAAGCAGGCCGAAGCGGAGCGCTTCGCGCAGGAGCAGCGGGCCGAGGCCGATCGCTACCAGATTGAAGCCAAAGCTAAAGCGGAAGCGGAAGCTGTCAGATTGGCCGGTAATGCTAACGCGGACAAGGAACGCGCGGAAGGTACGGCCGAAGCGGACGTTATTCGTCTGAAGGGTCTCGCCGAAGCGGAAGCGAAGGACAAAATCGCAGACGCGCTGCGCAAGTATGGAGAAGCTGCCGTTATCGAACTGATCGTACAGAAATTCCCGGAAATTGCCCGGGCAATTGCCGAGCCGCTTGCGAAGACGGAGAAAATCGTCATAGTCGACGGAGGAGGCAGCGGTCCGAACGGCGGAGCGGGCAAGGTGACCGGTTATGTAACCGACCTGCTCGCGAAAATGCCGGAGACGGTCGGAGCCCTTACCGGCGTGGACATTCATCAGTGGCTGCGCAATCTGACCGAGGGAGAGCGGTCGATTGACAGCAACTCCGAGCAGAAGAAGCTTGAATAGCAGATAGCCTCGGCCAGGAGGATACAGACCAAAGTCGAAGAGACGGATGCTCTGTTCCGAGAGGATGTTGCAAACAATTAGCGGAGCGCCTTCGGGCGCTCTTTTCACAGACTGAAAAGGTCTTCTTGAAGATAATCGTTGTGGATATGCACTTTGGCGCAGGGAAAATGCAGGCTTGTGTCGAATACGTCGAATTAATGAGTATAGAGAACTATAGGGGTCATGCGTATGCGCAAAAACAGAGGTTTTAAGTTACGCTCAACGGTAAATGCGCTCGTATTGATTACGGTAGTGGCCACGGTTGTCATTATTTCATTAGTTGCGTTCCAAAACGAGAAGAAGTCGCTCATTCGGCTAACCTACCAATTAAACGAAGTCTACGTCAATAAAATCGCCGAGACGACAAATTCGATTTTTCACAATATGACGCAAGGTCTGGCGATTACGGGGAGATACTTGGCGTCGGATCTGTCGCGTACGGATTTGCATTTCCAACTGATGCTTTTTCAGCAGAGCAATTCGTTATTCAATATTACGTTTATTGTCGATAAGGAGGGCAATCTTGTAGACGCTTCTGATCTTTCCTCGCTTCGTCGAGGGCAGAAGATGAAGTCCGCGGGCGTGGAACAGGCGCTGAAAGAGAAGCGGGCGCTCGTCTCCGAGCCTTTTGTCAATTCATTGTCTAAAAATCTGGTTGTAATGGTAAGCGCTCCCTTGCAGGACAATTCCGGGAGGTACATCGGTTTTATCGGCGGCACCATCCGGCTGCATGAGACGAACATTTTCCAGACGGTGCTGGGCAGCGTTCCGAATGAGGCGGACGGTTCGTATGCCTATGTCGTTAGCTCCGAAGGCATTCTTCTATATCATCCAGACCCGAAGCGTATCGGAGAGAGGGTGTCGCGCAATCCGATCGTAGCAAAAATAGTGGCGGGAGAACGAGGCTCGGGCTCGCTCAGCCTTGTGAACAGCAACGATATTGAAATGCTGGCCAGCTACGCCATGATCGAGAAGGCAGGCTGGGGCATCGTCGCTCAGACCCCGGCCGAATCCGTGCTGCAGTCGGCGAAACGGCTGATCTTGTCGATTGTGCTGTATATGCTGCCTGCGCTGATGCTTTTTGTCGTCATGATCACTATTCTCGTGCGTAAGCTGTCCGAGCCGTTGGTTAAGCTGACCGAGT
>PJTO01000083.1_pt1 | contig 138982 bp, 124 predicted proteins | sample 1512101 | NCBI WGS metagenome assembly PJTO01 (sample SAMN08177690, study PRJNA422409) | Soil metagenome, whole genome shotgun sequencing project. | reverse complement strand
CAGAGCAGTCAAGCCCGCCAGAGCCGATGGTATTGCCGTAACAGGTGGGAGAGTAGGTCGGTGCCTTTTTTTACACGGAAGCCCTTGCTGGAAACAGTCAAGGGCTTCTTTCGTTTGGATACTTTCCTTGTGAGGCATCTCGCCTGATCCAGAACTCCCGTATCTAGGTTTTTTGTATATTGCTGTACATATTACTTACTGGCTATATGAGAAATTGTTTGATCATCGTCTGCCTTCTCTTGTTTAATCTGAGATCAGGTATTTGCCAAGACGGACAGGATTACATTTTTGTTTCCTATGAAAACTATCTTCCAACCCCCAAGATAGGTATTGTTGATTTTTATAGGCAGTTAAATGAAAAATGGAAACGTGATAAGAATATGCTTAATGATGAGGGACATGTGGGATTCGAGGTTACTAAGGATAGCACTGTCAGCGTTGTTTCTAGCAATTTTGGTCATGTAGATAAGACTGAAGAAATGAATCAAAAATTTTCATCCATATCAAAGTGATACCGGCAAATAAAGATGGTAGATCGACCAATATAGCTCGCGAATATATCATTCATCTTGGGGAGAGATCTTATATAGGGGAATTTGGAACATATACACATAGTAAGGATACAATGGTCGTCATCGATCCAGGGCATATCCGATTTAGTGGCGGTAAATGGTTGAATGCACTGTATTATCGAACACTTGATTATTTTTATACAAATGGCAGACTAAAGAAAATTGAAATATTGGTTTCAAGAAATAAAGATAGTATAAGAAGATATTTGTCATTTAAGGAATTTGAACAATTTTTCGTTTTCTATTACGGTTTACCTACTTATTACGACAATTCTCCCAATTTAGCCATAAAAGGAAGTTACTTCGATTTGGAGAAAACAGTTAAGGATAGTTCGTATAAATTATCTTGGGAGGATTTTCGCGATGGCCGTATCAGTTTAACATTTGATCCTGAGAAAGTAATGGTCACATATGATTTTTATTGAGTAACTTTGCAGCGCAATGGGTACATTATTGGACAACGGAATTAAACCGTATAATCATTACGGGGCTTATTTAAAGCAAAAGTATAACGGACAGAAAGTGTTTAAAGTGATTGTGGATGGTAATTTTACTTGTCCCAATCGTGATGGTAGTAAGGGCTATGGTGGTTGTACTTACTGTAATGTAGATTCTTTTACACCGGATACTGCCCGGAAAATTCCTTCGATACGGGAGCAGGTAGAATCGGGTATTGAAAGAGCACGCAATAGCTATGGCGCCGAGAAGTTTATTATTTATTTCCAACCAAATACAAATACATATGCGCCGACTCATCTACTGAAAATGATGTATGATGAGGCCTTAAGTATTGATCCTGAAAATACTTTGGGGCTTTCTGTTGGTACACGTCCTGATTGTTTGGATTTTGAAAAGATTGCATTGTTGGAGTCTTATACAGATCGTTACGATGTGGATTTGGAAATGGGTATGGAATCTATCTACAACGATACATTGGAGCAGATCAATAGAGGCTGTTCTCACGACGAATTTGTTCAGGCCATGGATATGCTGAAAGATACCCCTTTGGAGCTTTGTGTACATACAATCTTTGGCTTCCCATGGGAATCTGAAGAAATGATGTTGAAATATGCAGATGAAATCAACCGCTTTCCACAGATTAAATTTGTGAAGCTGCATCACCTACATATTGTAGAGGGATCTATTATGGGGGTTAAATTCAAACGTGAACCCTTTGAACTTTTTTCGATGGAAGGTTACACCGAGTTCTTAGCGAAGTTTATTCCTCGATTGCGTTCTGATCTGATCATTCAACGTATTTTCGGGATTGCAGATAAAGAATTGTTAATTGCCCCGAACTGGGGCTTACCGAAATCAGGTATTCAAACATACATCGATAAGGGATTGGAAGCGCGGCAGGTCGTGCAGGGAAGTCTTTTTTAGTCGCCCCTGATATTTTCCTACTCTTTTGATAGATCACTGTATGCTATCGCGTTTAATGAATATATTCCGCGCTATAAAAACAGCAAAGGCTTCTCTAAAGAAGCCTTTGCTGTTTACCTGCAAAAAATAGGGTACGATCACCATCTTTTATTTAGCCTTCAACAATCGTTTTTAGATCGGCTGGAGAATAATTGATAGATTTTAACGTTTTATTGTCGGCTGTTCTGAATACCAGAAATTTGCCATCAACTTCTTTATAATAAGATTCTACACCTTTTAATTTATAGTGCTCCTGTGTAGCGATGGCTTCTGCTTCGTCTTTACATGCCTTGCTCATATTGGAACGTTGAACTTCATCAAAAAGAGCTGAGAATTTATCTTTTAAACCAAATTCTAATACCGCTCCAGCAAGTACATATTGAATGTCACATAGTGCGTCTGCAATCTCTACCAAATCCTTATCCTGGATGGCTTCTTCTAATTCTTTTAATTCCTCAGCGATCAACGATACCCGTAAGGCACATCTTTGTTCAGATGGAATAGTAGGGGTGTCTAGGATTGGATGTTGGAATGTTTTATGGAATTCCGCAACGGATGAAAGTGTTTTCGGATCAGTCATATTCTTTGTTGTTTTATTTGAAAGAGCAAATATAAAAAATAAAGGACGGTTAACTGAATGACCGTCCTTTATTTTTATTTATCTTCTTAAGCGATTAAATCAGGTGCTTTAATTGTACGATTTCACGTTCCTCTAAATATCTCCAACGGCCACGTGGAAGGTCTTTTTTCGTTAAGTTTGCATAAACCACACGGTCCAATTTAACGACTTCATATCCTAATGACTCAAAAATACGACGTACGATACGATTTTTTCCTGAGTGGATTTGGATGCCAACTTCACGTTTTGATCCACCTTGAACATAGCTCAAGTCATCGGGTTTGATTACACCATCTTCTAATTCGATACCAAAGCTGATTTTGTTAAAATCACCTTGTGTAAGGCTTTTGTTTAACTCGACATTATAGATTTTGCTGATGCTGTTGCGCGGGTGTGAAAGTTTTTCAGCAAGACTACCATCATTTGTCATTAAAAGAAGTCCCGTCGTGTTTCTGTCAAGACGACCAACAGGATAGATTCTTTCTTTTGTCGCTTTAGAAACTAGTTCCATTACGGTATGACGCTCCTGAGGATCATCTGTAGTCGTGATATAATCTTTTGGTTTGTTCAACAAAACGTAAACATTTTTTTCACGTTTTAATCGTTCGTTGTTGTAACGGATTTCATCTGTTGCAGGATCTACCTTAGTACCCAATTCTGTAACAGGTTCTCCATTTACCCAAATCACACCAGCAGTGATAAGCTCATCAGCTTTACGTCTTGAACAAATACCAGCATTGGCGATGTAACGATTTAAACGAACTAAGCCGTCATCCTCTGCATCCTCTGCTTTTTTCTTTGGACGTTTAATATATTGTTTATCACCAAAGTTTTTGTTGTCATCAAAATTTCTACTTCTTTCGCCATCAAACTTTCTGTTAGAAGGTCTTGAAGAGTCATTTCTGTCTGAACGTTTGAAACTGTCTCTTTTATCAAAAGAACGCTCCGATCTATCAAAAGATCTTGGAGTGTCATTTCTATCTGAACGTCTGAAGTTATCTTTTTTATCGAAAGAACGCTCTGAACGGTCAAAAGATCTTGTGGAATCACTTCTGTCTGTACGTTTGAAGTTATCTTTTTTATCGAAAGAACGCTCTGAACGGTCAAAAGATCTAGTGGAATCACTTCTGTCCGTACGCTTGAAGTTATCCTTTCTATCGAAAGAACGCTCTGAACGGTCAAAAGATCTTGTGGAATCATTTCTGTCCGTACGCTTGAAGTTATCCTTTCTATCGAAAGAACGCTCTGAACGGTCAAAAGATCTTGAGGAATCATTTCTGTCTGTACGTTTGAAATTATCTCTTTTATCAAAAGAACGTTCTGAGCGGTCAAAAGATCTTGAAGAGTCATTTCTATCGGAACGTTTGAAGTTATCTTTTTTGTCAAAAGAACGTTCTGATCTATCAAATTTATTGAAGGAATCTTTTTTGTCAAAAGATCTTGAAGAATCATTTTTATCAAATGAGCGGCCTCCTCTACCAAAGGATTTTTCTGAATTATCTTTTGAACGGAAGGAATTGTTCTCTCCTCGGAAGGGAGGTTTGTCTGAGAATTTTTTAGATCCGAATGATCTGTTCTCACGATTATCATCTTTTCTGAAAGAACCTCTTTCAGATTGGTCATTCGACCCATATGATTTTTTTCCGAAACTATTGTTCTTATCGCCTCTAGATTTGAAGCTATCTGAGTTGCCTCGTGACTTTCTGGAGTTGTCATCACGACTGTTCCTTTTATTGCTGAATGGCATTGTGTTTTGCTAAAATGTGAACCACAAAGTTAGGTATAATTTTGGGTTTTGCGAAAAAATCCTTATCTTTTTGTCTTTTCTTGAATTTGCTGCGTTTTTACGCCAAAAAAGCCACTTTAAGTTGTCTGTAATGTAACTATTTGTTTTTTAAATAAATAGTGTTTACCTTTGTACCCTTGAATTTGAACCAAGCTATTTTTTGATCGATTGGAGTCGTGGATAGGATAGCATTAAGGGAGTGAATGATAAGAAAGAAAGTTTTATGTAGTAGTTTGATTTTGTTTGCTTTATTGCTGTCAAAATTATACTCAACCCCACACAACAACGCTTCAAACGGCGATAAGATCGTTGAACCGAAGCTCGTAGTAGTTCCCGCTCATCATGGGGACGAAGAAGAAAAACAAGAAAAAAGCAATTCGTTTGAATCTTATATGAATTCATTGACATTTGCCGAAGATTCATTACCGATGGATCGTCCGCTTGTGGAAAGTAAATTGCGCAAATTTTTCAATCGATTCTCGTTTAAAAAAACAGGATCATACGATATGCACAAAAAGGCAGAGACCTATTTGCCTATGATCGCAAAGATCCTTAAATCACATGGTATTCCGGAGGATTTTAAGTATATCCCCTTAGTGGAAAGCGGGCTTAGTAAAGCTGTTGTTTCATCTAAGGGAGCTGGTGGTTATTGGCAGTTTATGCCAGCAACAGCGCGATTGTATGGATTGAAAGTCAATGGTACAGTAGATGACCGGAAAGACCTTGTTAAATCTACACATGCTGCTGCCAGATACCTGAAATACCTGTATGCCCAATTTGGAAACTGGACCTTGGTAGCTGCAGCATATAATGTCGGTGATGGTAGTTTAAGAGGTTCTATAAGAAGACAAAAAAAGGACGACTATTTTGCATTGAAATTGAATAATGAAACGGGTTCGTATGTGTACAAACTTGTTTCTATGAAGGAAATTATCGAACATCCGCAAAAGCATGGTTATTCGCGTTATGCAAACAAAGAAAGCGAGACCTTGGATAAGGAACCCAATATGCTCTAAAATTGCTTCAAGTACAATAACGATTAAAGTACCATAAAAAAGGCTTTCCAATATGGAAAGCCTTTTTTATGGTACTGCGTTTAATCAGTGTTATGGCGTCGATAGATTTTTATCTTAAATCGACGATTTCAAAACCTTTGTAATCATTTTTGTTGAATACAAATAGACTACTTGAAAGCGCTTTATTGCCTTCTTGCGAAGTTAATGTATAGGTATAGCGATTACCACTTTTATCAAAAACGGTCGTATCATAGATCAGGTTGCTTGCCTTATTGATACGCAGCTTTATCTTTGAATAGTTTTTTTTGCTATCGAGCGGACTTAATTCAACGACACTTAGCGTAAGTCCCTTTACCTTTTCAGTATTGGTCAAGGTATATTTAAAACCGCTGGTGTAGAAGCTGAATATGTTTGTTGGATTGATCTCGTTGGTCGAATTGCTTGCTTCTGAGATTTCCACTTCCTTTTCGGCTTTCATGATATTCCACTGTGTCTTGGAATCCGATATCAATACTTGATTTTTGGTATTGACCTGGTACTTGTTGTTACTCTTGTCCAGGTATATTGTTCCAGCGTCAGTATGTGAACCACCATTAGCTTGTTTAATAGCTAATGAGAAGTTGGCCTGTATTGTTTTGTATGCATTGTACTTTTGGCTTACTTTCGTCAGTAATGCTTTAGCAGCGGCATCATTTTGTGCATAACTGTTTTGGCTATATGCAATAATTAGCAAACCTACCATAAACCACAATTGTTTTTTCATCTTAGTTGTCCTTTCTTAACGTCTCCAAAAATTGTTCTAATGAATACTCATCTGGATAAAGTACCTCGCGGGCCTTACTTCCTTCAAATGGACCTACAATTCCAGCAGCTTCCAATTGATCGATGATTCGTCCTGCTCTGTTATAACCCAATTTTAATTTACGTTGGATTAATGACGTAGAGCCTTGCTGATGCATGACAATCAATCGGGCAGCTTCTTCGAACAACTGATCGCGGTCTTTGGGATCAAAATCCACACTACCAGAACCATCTCCGTTTTCGTCTACGTATTCCGGAAGCATAAATGCCGAAGGGTAGCCTCGTTGTGCACCGATGTAGTCGGAAATTTGTTCAACCTCTGGCGTATCAACAAAAGCACACTGAATACGTATCAAATCACTTCCAGTCGCTAGAAGCATGTCACCTCGACCGATCAACTGATCTGCACCGCCTGTATCTAGAATAGTCCGTGAATCGACTTTCGATAATACACGGAATGCAAGACGTGCAGGGAAGTTGGCCTTGATTGTACCGGTAATGATATTGACAGAAGGACGTTGGGTTGCAATAACCAAGTGAATCCCTACCGCACGGGCCAATTGTGCCAATCGTGCAATCGGTGTTTCGACCTCTTTTCCTGCTGTCATCATTAAGTCGGCAAACTCATCAACAATAAGAACGATATATGGTAAGAATCGATGACCCTCCTCAGGGTTTAATCTGCGATTGATAAATTTTGCATTATATTCCTTTAAATTCCGTACCTGCGCATTTTTTAACAAATCATAACGTTGATCCATTTCTATACACAGAGAATTTAAGGTGTTGATTACCTTCTTCGTATCGGTGATAATTGCATCTCCGTCGTCAGGCAATTTTGCGAGGAAGTGGCGCTCTACTTTTTTGAATAGAGAAAGTTCCACCTTCTTAGGGTCAACAAGGACAAATTTTAGTTCGGCCGGATGCTTTTTATAAAGTAAGGAGGTCAGAATGGCGTTGATACCTACTGATTTACCTTGTCCGGTCGCTCCCGCAACTAGAAGGTGAGGCATTTTAGCTAAATCGGCAATATAGACTTCATTGGAAATCGTTTTACCTAAAGCAATCGGGAGATCCATGTCTGTTTTCTGAAACTTCTCCGTAGCAAGTACTGATCGCATGGATACCATTTCCGGACTGGAATTTGGTACCTCAATACCGATTGTTCCCTTTCCAGGCATAGGTGCAATAATCCGTATACCCAATGCCGCAAGACTTAAGGCAATGTCATCTTCCAGATTTTTGATTTTTGAAATCCGCACACCTGGTTTTGGTATAATTTCATACAAAGTTACCGTTGGACCTATAGTTGCTTTGATACTTTCGATCTCGATACTGTAATTTCTCAGGGTATCAACAATTCTGTTTTTGTTCGCCTCGAGTTCCTGTTGATTGATGGTAATTTTACCACCACCATAGTCCTTCAATAAATCCAATGCCGGATGTTGGTAGCCAGAAAGATCCAATTTTGGATCATATTGTCCGAATTGGGCTACAAGGTCACTGGCAGTAATCTCTTTTTCCTCTTTGATATCCTCAACCACCAGACCTGGTACTGCATCAGGTTCGATGGCAGCTTCTGGCTCTTGTTGAGGTTCTGCTTCAATTTTAGGTGTTTGATATTCTCGGATTAGCGGTAAGTCTTCCGCTTCAAATTCTTCATTCGGCTGATCAATTGTAAAACTGATTGAAGGTGTATTCTCTGTTCGTTCAAGCGGACTGTCGTCGAACGAGAGCACCACTTTGTCTTTCGGATCAATTTGTACTTCAGGTACGGCGTGATGTGTAAAGGCAGGGCGCTGAAGTTCTTCCTGTATATCTTTTTCACGAGCAGATTGAAATCGCTCATTGATTGATGTTGGCCGTTGAATAGATTCCCGTACAGATTGGATGGAATCATCTTCAATATGAATTTTGTTTCTTAGATTGTGCGGGGCGTATTCATCTTCATCCTCATCATCCATATCTTCGGAGAATGACTTGGATTTCCTGTTACTGAATAGGACAAATTTAAAATCGAGGTTGTAAAGTAAGATTAATGTCGTCAGGTAGGCAAAAGCCAATATACAGCTAACGCCGACAATACCAACTTGTGCTTCCAGTAATTTATTGGTCCAAAAACCAAATTTCCCCTCGAGCATATGCGGTGTATCGGCCATAAATCCATGGAGGAAGCCTAATGTTACCGAGATAAAAACGATTGCAACAAAAGAATAGACCACAGTACGGTACAATGGAAGTAATGATTTCTTGAACAACAGGCGATATCCTAAAATGAATAATACCGGGATAAAGAGAAAAGATGCGACGCCAAACCATTCGTACATGAATTGGTTGGCAAGTAATGCGCCAAATTTCCCTAGTTTATTATCGACAACGGGTAGATCAACAGCTTCATCATGAATTTCTTCTGTAGATCTGAATAATGTCGACCATCCGCCATTGGTTTTTGCGATATAACTTTGATCGTCTTCCCAAGTGAATAGGTAGGAGACGAAAGCTGTAGCAAATGCCAATGAAAGCAAGATCAATAAAATCCCTAATATCTTGACAGCCTTTTGCTGTGCATCGGAATAATCTCTTGGTACACTGTTTTTTTGACTTTTTTCTTTTTTAAATGTAGTTGATTCCTTTTGAGGGGCACGTTTGCCGGAAACCGAATTCCCTGTCTGCCTAAATGTATTTCCTTTGTTTGACATTGAAAAGCTCACAATTATACTGCTTACAAACTTAGTTATTTTGATAGTATTTTAAAGATGCTGATGGCCTATTATTTTAAGTTTGTCGTTTTTTATGAATGAATAAATTTAGATGTAGCTAAAAAGCTTGATAGCTATAATGACTAGCAAATACTATGCCCTGCAAATAGGTTTGATTAAAGAATGTGCATATCTATACAGATTGCTGTTTTGGTGTATTCTTTGGAGTTGCTGTAAAATATGTAGTTTTACGGATAAAAATAACAGATAGGATGAACAAGTTTGAAATACGAAAAGCTACATTGGCTGATAAAGGACGGATTTGGGAAATTATACAACAAGCAATTGCCCTCAGGAAAGAACAAGGGAGCCGACAATGGCAAGATGGTTATCCGAATGAAGATGTTGTGCAGTCGGATATTGATAAGGGCTACGGGCATGTCGTTGAAGTGGAGCATAGGATTGTAGGTTATGTTGCTATTATTTTTGATGTCGAACCTGCTTATAATGATATTGACGGAAAATGGTTAAGTGATGGTCCTTATGTCGGTATACACCGATTGGCCTCGGCGCAGGATCCGCATATGAAAGGTGTGGGAACGGGAATCATGTCTGGGGTGGAGAAGATCGCGGTTGATCATGGGGTTTATAGTATTAAGGTGGATACTAATTTTGACAATGGAGGAATGTTGCATGTGTTCGAAAAGCTGGGGTATCAATATTGTGGGGAGGTACATTTTAGAGGAGCGTCGCGTAAGGCATTTGAAAAACTATTAAAATAACCGGACCGATTTTTTTAGCGGTGCAAGAATAGCTTTGGATTGTATAAAAAAGTCCCTTTTGATTTAATCAAAAGGGACTTTTTTATACTTATGGATTATTAAATCAGGATATTGCTGATCATTAATCTACGATAATCAGGTAGTAATTCTTTTTACCGCGTTGTGCAACAATATATTTATTGTTTACAAGGTGATTTTCCGTAACTGACTCTTCTGTATCAGTTGCTTTTTCTCGGTTGATAGAAACTCCGCCGCCCTGAAGCATTTTGCGGGCTTCACCTTTGGAAGGGAATACTTGTGTCTGAACAGCCAGGAAATCAAGAATATTGATGCCTGCTGCAAGGTCTGCTTTAGCGACCTGAAACTGAGGGATGCCTTCAAATACCTCTAAAACAGCCTCGTGGTCTAAGTTGTTCAAAAATTCTAAAGAACCATTACCAAAAAGAAATTCAGAAGTTTTGATCGCAGTTTCGTATGCTTCTTCGGAGTGGGTACGAATGGTGATATCTTTTGCCAGTGCTTTTTGAACTAAACGTAAGTGTGGCGCTGCATCATGTTCTGCAATAATAGACTCTATTTCGTTCTGAGGTTTGAGCGTGAAAATTTTGATCCAGTTTTTAGCATCATCATCTGACGTATTTAACCAAAATTGGTAATATTTATACGGAGAGGTTTTCTTTGGATCTAACCATACGGCACCAGATTCGGTTTTTCCAAATTTCTGACCATCGGCTTTTTTGATTAATTGCGTGGTGATTGCATAGGCCGTTCCCTGATCTTGGCGACGAATCATTTCACTTCCTGTTACAATGTTACCCCATTGGTCGGACCCACCCATTTGAACTTTACAGTTATGGTGCTTCCAAAGGTAGTAGAAGTCATATCCTTGAATCAATTGATAGGTAAACTCTGTAAATGAAAGACCATTGTCGCCTTCCAGACGTTTTTTTACCGAATCTTTTGACATCATATAGTTAACGGTAATCATTTTACCGATATCACGAATAAAATCCAAAAATTTAAAATCTTTGAACCAGTCGTAATTATTAACCATTTGGGCGTCATTTTCACCTTCTCCAAATTCAAGAAATTTGCCTAACTGTTTTTTCAGACAAGCTACATTATGCTGTAAGGTAGCTTCGTCCAACAAGTTACGCTCTGCAGATTTGAAAGAAGGGTCTCCGATCATTCCTGTCGCTCCTCCAACCAGGGCAACAGGTTTGTGGCCTGCATTTTGGAAGTGAATCAAAGTCATGATCTGCGTCAAGTGTCCTACGTGTAGAGAGTCGCCTGTGGGATCAAAGCCGATATAACCAGCGACTTTTTCTTTATTCAGTAAGTCTTCAGTGCCTGGCATAATATCTTGCAACATGCCTCTCCAACGTAATTCTTCTACAAAGCTCATTGTTAAATGGATTTAATTTTTTAATTTACAAGATGCAAAGATAGGAGATTAAGCGTATATTGAGCGAATAATTCCATATAAAAGCACACGCTAATAAGCTGGTATGAATTTTTTATCACATTTCTATTTTGAACGGTTTGCAACCAATGCCGAACGTATTGTGGGCGGATTGTTACCCGATCTATTAAAAAATGCTGATAAATCCTTTATGCTAAAACCACGCCAGTATGAAGATGAGCTTTTGGACAATCCTTTACTGGAACAATTGTATATAGGTTGGAACCGTCATATCGAGGTCGATCGCCTGTTTCACAATTCACCTTATTTTTTTCATCATACACATCAACTGAAACTAAAAATCCAGTCTAGTTTAGCGGGGCTGCCTATCCGGCCCTCCTTTATGGCCCATATCGCGTTGGAGCTATTGCTGGATCATATCCTAACACAAAATAAAGCGGTCTCCATCGATAAATTCTACGCTGCACTAATGCATGTCAATGAAGACGCTGTTCGGAAGTTTTTGAAAATTAATCAACTGAATGATATTCCTAAGTTTGAAAAATTCTATCATCAGTTTATTGAGTGGAAGTATATTTATGACTATGCAGAGGTGGAAAAAATTGCAGGTGCACTTTTTAATATTTGTAAGCGATTGTGGCAATTTGAAGTTTCAGTGGAGCAAAGACAGCTTCTGACAGAGCAGTTGATTTCCTATTTACATACGCAGATGACCGATTATCAGGAAATTTACCAGTATATTCAATATGAGCTGGTGGACTTTAATTAGTCTATCGGAAAATACCAATAGTATAAGACCTTGAAAATATTTATTTTCGCATAATTTTAAGTATCAAAAACTAAATTTACATGTCACATAGACTTTTTCGAAAGAAAAGTGTTGATCAGATTCTGCATGACACTCAAAAAGAGGGGGGGACAGGCCTTGCAAAGGTATTGGGGGTAACAGATCTGGTTTCGTTGGGTATCGCCGCTATTGTAGGGGCTGGAATCTTTAGCACAATTGGGTTAGCGAGTTATGAAGGTGGGCCAGCAGTCTCACTGCTCTTCGTTTTTACAGCTTTTGCCTGTGTTTTTACGGCATTGGCCTATGCGCAATTTGCCAGTACAGTTCCTGTTTCAGGATCAGCGTATACGTATGCTTATGTAGCTTTTGGTGAGTTGTTTGCATGGATTATAGGTTGGGCATTGGTCTTAGAATATGCTGTTTCCAATACGGTTATTGCCATTTCCTGGTCGCAATATTTTGTCTCCATGCTGGAGGGCTTTGGTCTTCACATACCGGCTTGGTTATCCATGGCACCAGGCTATGCTTATGATGCTGTAGACAAGATGAACCAACATGGCGCGGCGGCCCTGACCGCAATCGACCAACATGGTCTGGATGCTTTTAATAGTGCGCCACGAATTGGGGGATTGCCTATTATTTTCGATTTACCAGCAGGTGTCATTACATTTTTGGTCACTTGGTTGGTTTATATCGGAATCAAAGAGTCCCAGAAAGCGAGTATGATCATGGTCATGATAAAGGTGGCAATTATCCTGGCTGTCATTTTTGGGGGTATATTTTTCATTAAACCTGAAAATTGGACACCTTTTGCACCGAATGGCCTCAAAGGTGTACTCGGAAGTGTGGCCGCGGTTTTCTTTGCCTTTATCGGATTCGATTCGATCTCCACAACTGCCGAAGAGTGTAAAAACCCACAGCGCGATTTGCCTAAGGCAATGATCTATTGTCTATTGATTTGTACTGTATTGTATGTTGCTATTACCCTGGTCTTGACGGGGATGGTTAACTATACCGAATTAAATGTGAAGGATCCACTTGCTTTCGTGTTTAAATATGTCGGCTTTGACCATATGGCCGGAATTATATCGGTGACCTCTGTGATTGCCATTACCAGTGCCTTGCTGGTGTATCAATTGGCTCAACCAAGAATTTGGATGACTATGAGTCGGGACGGTTTGTTGTGGAAGAAATTCGCGACGATCCACCCAAAATATAAAACACCTTCTTTTGCGACTATTGTAACGGGTTTGGTGGTTGCTATCCCTTCGTTATTTTTTAAAATGGACTTCTTTGTGGATCTAACGAGCGTGGGTACTTTTTTTGCCTTTATCCTTGTTTGTGCAGGTGTATTGTATATGGATTATTCAGGCTTATCTGCAAAATCCAAATTTAAAGTTCCTTACATCAATGGTAAATATTTAGTTGGTGCAGGGCTACTGATCGCTATATTGCTCATTTTTATCTATGGGCAAGAGACGATAAATGAGTGGAAATCGCTTTCCATTCTTGAAATTATAGAACATAAAATGTTGGTCATTATATTTTGGTTAACCTGGCTTGGACTGAGTATTTATAGCTTTAAAATGAATTTTTCACTATTGCCTGTCGTTGGTATCCTGATCAATCTGTATTTGATGACGGAATTGGGGGCAAGTAACTGGATAATATTTGTGATCTGGCTCGTAATTGGATTGGCTGTATATTTTATGTATGGCTATAAACATTCAAAGTTAAATAAACAGGCGCAAGTATAGTTTACGAGAAGCGTCGTACATAATGGATCAAAGAAAAGGAGCTATTTGATAAAAGATAACTCCTTTTCTTTGAATATCATGGATGTATTAGAATCTCCACAAAAGGATTCGGCTTACCTTATTGCCTTGTTCCATGCGGATCACCTCGGTCTCTTTTACATTTATTTTCTTTAGTTTGTGTTGTAGAAAGCGAATGTCTTCGCGGTGAGCAACTAATGTTGTGAACCATTTTACTTGATCTTTGTGAAATTGACTTTCAAAGATCATGCGTGACAAGAAAGCTTTTTCACCACCATCACACCACAACTCGCTTCCTTGTCCAGAAAATGCTTGTGTTACAGGTTTTTCGTCTATTTTAGCTTCTTTAATACCTGTAGTCTTACGGATGGACTGCTGTAAAGCCTCGGTTTGAGAGCTAAAAAATGGGGGATTACAGATCACCACATCATATTTCTCACCTGGAAGGATAATATCTTTGAATATGGCTTTCGGGTTATTTTGTAAACGGATTTGTATGCTCTTTTTTAAGCTCATATTTGTCCGCGTTATCTCGATCGCATTCTTGTATGCGCTCTTGATAATTTCAGATCCTACAAAGCTCCATCCATACTCCTGATGCCCGATGATGGGGTAGATACAATTTGCACCAACACCGATATCGAGTATATGGATATTTCCACCTTTTGGAATCTCACCATTATTATCCCTTGCAAGCACGTCTGCGATATAATGAATATAATCTGCACGGCCCGGAATAGGGGGGCAAAGATTCTCTTTGGGAATATCCCAGTGTTGAATGTGGTAATATTTTTTTAGAAGTGCCTTGTTTAACGTTTTAACAGCATCGGGATTGTTAAAATCGATGGATTTTACGTTATAAGCATTTTCTATAACAAAATCTTTGAGCGAAGGTTCGACTTTGCTCAACTCTTCAAAATTATAGTTATCGAGATGTCTATTTCTAGGGTGTAATTTCTTTTTTGGATTAGCGTCTGCCATGATGTATTATTTGCAACAAAAGTAATGCAATTCTATTGAATAAAAAAGGTGATGCTTGCGCATCACCTTGAGGAGTATTAATCTTTCCGTATGAGATGGACCTCTGAAGTCTGTGGAAAATTGAGTGGAACCCGCTCAATTGTAACAAAGCTGGAATCTAAACCGAAACCTTTTTCTTCGGACAAACTCATTTTTTTGAGGTAACCATAGATGTCCATAATTACCTTCTCTATCCATGTCATCTGGTTGGTTTTGGAGAGTACTTTTTCCAAAACAACAAACTTAAAGTCACCTGGAATATTGTGTTTACGTAAGGTGTCGTATTGACTGGTAATGTCAATTTCACCTTTTTTTACCATTTCCTCAACTACTTTTCTGAACAGCAGGCTGATGCGCTGTTCTTCTCTAAAGCCAAGTTTAAAATCAACCCGTATTAACTTACCCGGGATAAGCTGATCGATCGAATACTCTTTTGTATGTGGATGATCCATCACATCAACGTGGACCAGCCAATATACATCCGCACGCTTTGGTTTTTTATTAATAATTGAATAAATAATTTTAGCCTCTATCTCGGATTTGAAATTTGCACTTGTCAGATATACCAAATGTGATGCATATGGGGGAACGGATTTGTCCTCACTCAATTCGGAGATAATTGGGTAGTATTTGTTGATGTTAATGAAGTTAACAAAACGATTTTTAATTTTTCGCGCCGTATACCAGCAATACATTGTTCCAAATAACGCCGTTGCAAGCAAAAGGGTTAACCAACCTCCATGGGCTATTTTGACACCATTTCCTACTAAGAAAGTTAATTCAATTACAAAATAAGCAACTAAAAATATAGCAATTAGCACGCGATTGACCTTTTTCATGGCGAGGAAATATCCCATTAAGATCGTGGTCATCAATACCGTTAAATTGATCGCAAGCCCATAGGCTGCATCCATTCGGCTAGATTCTTCAAAAACCCAAATGACGATCATACAGCCGACCCATAAAATTAAATTGATGGATGGTACATACAATTGTCCTTTATGTTCGCTGGGGTAGCGGATAGCGACTTTAGGCCATATATTCAAACGTACTGCTTCCGAAATTAGGGTATAAGAGCCAGATATCATGGCTTGACTGGCGATGACCGCTGCAATCGTTGCGATAGCGATACCGTAACCGATAAACCAATCGGGCATGATTGAATAGAACGGATTTTCACCCCCTAGGACACGTCCTTCCTGTGTTAATAACCAGGCTCCTTGTCCGAAATAATTTAGTATAAGTGTGATTTTTACGTAGATCCAGCTGATCCGGATATTGTTTTTGCCACAGTGTCCCATATCCGAATACAATGCTTCGGCGCCTGTAGTACATAAAAATACTGCACCGATCAATAATAGTGAATGGGGGTAAGTAATTAAAATATGGAAGGCATAATAAGGGTTGATTGCTTTCATCACTTCTGGTGCGAGGTGAAGATGAGATAAACCAATTACACCAATGATTGTAAACCAAATGGTCATCAATGGACCAAAAACCTTTCCTACTACAGATGTTCCAAATCGTTGAATGATAAACAATAAGGAGATAATCGTAACTACAATAGGTACTGTAGGTAATCCTGGGAATTTGAGATCCAAACCTTCAATAGCCGAGGATATTGTGATGGCAGGGGTGATCATTCCGTCCGCTAATAAGGTCGCCGCACCGATCATCGCCGGAAAAATTAACCAAGGGGCACGCTTGCGTACCAATGAATAAAGGGATAGGATACCACCTTCACCTTTATTGTCCGCCCGGAGTGTGATCCAAACATACTTTACTGTTGTCTGGAGGGTCAGTGTCCAAAAAACACAGGATAGCCCGCCCAAGACTAAGTCTTTTTGAATGGCTCCTTGTCCCATGATTGCTTTGAAAACATACAATGGAGAAGTTCCGATATCTCCAAAAACGATTCCTAAACTGATCAATAATCCGGCGAAACTCACCTTATTGATACTGTTGTGATGACTGTTGTCTGCCATTTATCAATTATTTTATTTCAAAATATACTGCAAAAATATACTTTTTGCCTGTACTTTAAGTAGGTACATTTCCTGCGCCAAATTTTAGCATTTACTTTGACATGCGCAAGAGCTGTTAAAATTTGTTAAAAGAAACTTAGAATGAATCTATTTGCTGAAAAACTTTTAAACAAAATACTAACTTTGTTGTTGATAATTCAAATAGTTAGCGTTATATTTGATTAAACCGTAACCAGTATTTGAAGTCTAATTTAACACTATGGGGAGAAATCTACTTAAAGCAGCTTGTTTAACACTTTTATCCGCACTGACATTGTGCAGCGGGATGACTCGGGTGTATGCAAAGTCTCCTTATGACCATACTATTTCGCAACATATTTGGGACGGTACTGAGGCATTCGGGGAAGACAACAACATCAAGGACACAGAGAAACTTATCAATAATGTGAAGGTTTTCTATAATCCGATTGCGGAGCAAATAAATCTTTCTTTTAAATTGGCAAAATCGTCAAGTGTCTCTATTAAAGTAATGGATGCATTGGGCAATGAGATTCTCCAATTAATGAATGGCAACCTAGATTCAGGAATTCAAAATCTTTCCTTTGAGCATGGCGGAAAATTAACGACAGGGTTTTACTTTGTACGGGTAGTCGCTGGTTCAGAAACTGTGGTGAAAAGATTTTCTGTTCGATAAGAAGATAACATATAATGTAAGTTCGTTCGTATACATAAAACAGCAAAGGGAATCATTTGATTCCCTTTGCTGTTTTATGTAAAGCTTCATTTGTTAATTCTAGTCTTGTTGTATTTCTTCGATCCACAGTCCATCATCTTGAATGATCTTGATCAATTCGTCTAAGGCATGTGCGGAACTTACATTTTTCTTAACGATCTGCTGACCTCTATATAGCGTCACTTTATCAGGTCCCGCTCCAACATAACCATAGTCAGCATCCGCCATTTCTCCAGGGCCATTAACGATACAGCCCATGATACCAATTTTTAAGCCTTTTAAGTGATTGGTGCGGCTTCGGATCATCTGCGTGGTTTCTTGGAGATCAAATAAAGTTCTGCCACAACTTGGGCAGGAAATATATTCTGTCTTGGATATTCTGGATCGTGTTGCTTGTAGAATTCCGAAAGAAAGCGAAGCGATGTTCTCCAATGCTGTTGCCGGAGAGTCAATCCAAATTCCTGAACCCAAACCATCGATTAATAATGCTCCTAGATCAGTAGAGGCGTACAGCTGTATTTTTGAAATAGGTTCTTCGGGATTCATAAAATCACCAATAGGTCCTGAGAAGTCTTCTTCCAGATAAGAACGTTTGATAATGACTGGATTGTCGATACCGATTTCCTGTAGATTTCGAAAGAACTGTCTTTGATCTGCCATACCGTGCAAATAATCGGTTTCTACTATAAATACGACAGTTTTGTCAAGCTGTAAAGATTCAAACAGTGGGGGTAACAAATCTGAATTACAGATTTTGACCATATTCAGGACTTTATCCTTGTTGTCCGACTTTACGAATTCGTCTAAGGTAAAGAGGGGATGAATATTAGTTTGATCGGTAAGTTTTGACCAGGTGTTATAGTTATATACTTGCTTCAGATTTGCCGGCATCGTAAAGGATGGCAAATTGTCTGCGAGATAGACAAAGTCTACAGACTGCTCACCCATGTGGTATTTATCTAATAGGATATCATAGCGATAGCCAACTTTGGAAAGGATCTGAGCGTCTTTCAGATTTTCCTTAGAAATGTCGACCACAATCCTTGGTACCAAAGAGCCTCCGATAAAGGTATTTACTTCTTGGCTGGCATAAGGAATATGTGGTGTCTCTGGAGAGAGCTGAACAATCTCCTGCTTGGGTTGAATCTCGATGTTTGCCTTTCTTTTACTATATCTATTGACAAGTGCTATAGCGACTGGAGCTTCCCGTTCAGGCTCTTCGGTTAACGATACACGTACAGTATCACCCAGTCCATCTTCCAAAAGTGTTCCGATACCAACGGCAGATTTTACACGACCATCTTCACCGTCTCCAGCTTCGGTTACACCGAGATGTAGGGGATAGTTCATGTTTTCGGAAACCATTTTTTCGACCAGCAACCGGTAGGCTTTGACCATGACTTGTGGGTTGGATGATTTCATTGAGATACAGAGATTGTAGAAACTCAGATCTTCACACATCCGGATAAATTCCATGGCAGATTCGACCATCCCTTCGGGGGTATCGCCGTAATGACTCATGATCCGGTCCGACAGTGAGCCGTGGTTGGTACCAATACGCATGGCGGTACCATTTTCTTTGCAGATATTTACGAGCGGAGTGAATTTTTGATAGATGCGCTCTAACTCGCGCTTGTATTCAGCATCGGTATAAGATAGCTGATCAAACTTTTTCTTGTCTGCATAGTTACCAGGATTGACTCTTACTTTCTCGACGATACGAGCGGCAACCTCGGCAGCATTTGGTGTAAAATGAATATCAGCAACTAAAGGGACCTTATAGCCTCTTCTGCGAAGTTCATTTTTTATGTTAGCTAAATTTTGTGCTTCTTTAATACTGGGAGCGGTAATACGAACGTATTCGCAGCCCGCTTCAACCATTCGAATGGTCTGCTCAACCGAGCCCATCGTATCCATTGTATCTACTGTAGTCATACTTTGAATACGAATGGGATTATCGCCACCCATGGGAATATCACCGATCTGAATTTCCCTCGTTTTCCATCTCGAATAATCTACCTTGGAATTGCAATAGATTCCAGGTAATGTCAACATATTACTTGTGTCCATATCTAACACAAAGTTAGCTTTTCTTGGCTAAAAATTGGCTGTCAATTAATATCTTCTAATTTTTATTGACGCGATGCCACCGTTGATGTCGAAATCGAATTTTTGAGCGGCCGAATCGTAATTCGTCGATTTTACCTCGCCTTCACTTTTTAGAAAATCGCCCTCATAATCTGTTGAGGATAATGCATTGTCGCTTGTAATGCGGCAGGCAGCATTTTTTGGGATGGAGATCTCAATAGAGGAGGCTCCGGCATCCATCGAAATTTTAGTTGTTGCTAGGGGCTGTCCTAATTTTAGCTTTAGGCTTGTCGCTCCAGCATCAATATCCAATGTTTCTATCTTGTAGGGTGAAAGATCCAACTTGGCATCAATTGCACCTACATCAAAATTCAGATTCCATAGGATGTTAGGGTTTAAAGCGATGAACGTATTGTTGTTTTTGCTGTTAAAATCCTTGTTTTTGAATTTTCCCTTTAAGTTGATATCTAATTTGTCTGCGGACTCTCCATGTACAGTTACGCCCAGTAAATATTCTTTTGATGTGTTAAATGCCGAGAAGATTTCTGTCGTAGTGCTACTATCATTTCTTAATGAAGTGGCCCCCAAATCGAGGTTTAAGGTAGCGCTATGGATTTTATCGTCCAACGGTACATTGAGTTTTTCTGTTGTATAATTTGTTTTGTCGTTAGGGTCGTCGATATTGATGTTGACACCTTTGCTTTTCAATAATTGTGTTAAAATCGGCTCTTTTGGTGTCGACAACCCTATGTAAGTCAAAAAACCTAAAATCACTACGGTAGAACCAATGGCAACAAACTGTCCAATCTGTTGGTCTTTGGGTACCAGCATACGAATTCCAGCAAGGACAATAAACAGCGGCCAGTATCTAAAAATACCTACCCAGTTGAAAGAAATCGTGTTGAGCTGTGATAATAATAAGACAACTCCTATAAAGAGAATGGTGATACCAGTTGTTATTCTTCGTGTATTCATAACTAATTCCGTTTGTTAATATGTCTCAAAAGTAAGTCGCTTTGAGAGATACCGTATGAATGTTTAGGCTATTATACATAAAAAATCGGTAAATGTGACTAATTGATCGGTAAGTAATTTCGTTTTTCGTATACTTTTTGGGTTTTTGCTTGTTTATATATTTGCTGGAATTAATTACCTTTAATGGATTGCTTGGTTTAGTATAGCCGTAAAATTGGCGTAATACATTGAAATTAAATAGATAATATGATCTTTCATCACATTGGTGCATATCTCATACTCCTGAAATCAGTTTTTAAAAGACCGGAGAAAGGTCGAATTTATTGGAAGGAAACCGTATTGGCGATGACCGATATTGGTATAGGATCTTTGGGGCTTATCGTCATTATTTCTACCTTCATTGGAGCTGTTATGACCATGCAAATTGCCTTTCAGATGGTTTCCGATTTGATCCCAAATTCTATTATAGGTTCGATCAACCGGGATTCAAATATTTTGGAACTGGGACCAACGATCTCGGGGTTAGTCCTAATGGGAAAAATTGGGTCGTCTATATCTTCACAGATCGGATCCATGCGAGTTACAGAGCAAATTGATGCTTTGGAAATTATGGGGATCAATGCCCCTGGTTATTTGATATTACCCAAAATATTGGCGGGTATTACCATGATTCCGATGTTGGTTATTATTTCCATCGTATGCGCCTTAGTGGGCGGTCTGTTGGGCGGGTCACTTTCGGGTGCTGTGACACAGGCGGATTATATTTTAGGAATTCAGGATGGCTTCAACGGTTTCACGGTGACAGTTGCCCTTGTTAAAGCTGTTGTGTTTGGGTTTATTATTACCTCGATATCTGCTTATAAAGGGTATAATGTAAAGGGAGGAGCTTTGGAAGTTGGGCAAGCTAGCACAGAGGCAGTTGTAGTTGGCTGTATAACTATTCTTGCTGCGGATTATGTGATAACCGCATTAATGCTTTAAAAAGATTTTATGATTCAAATCGAAGATATTAACAAGTCATTTGGAGACAATCACGTTCTGAAGGGTATCAGTGCAAATTTCGAACCTGGAAGAGTGAGTTTGATTATCGGGGGGTCGGGTTCCGGAAAGAGTACTTTATTGAAATGTATTGTGGGTTTGCATCAACCGGAAAAAGGAAAGGTGATTTTTGATGGCAAGGATTTTACTCGGATGAATTTTGAAGAGCGCGTTCCTATTCGAAAAGAAATAGGCATGCTTTTTCAAAATTCGGCGCTGTTTGATTCGATGACGGTCGAACAAAATATCATGTTTTCGTTGGACATGTTTACGGATATGTCTAAAGCGGAGAAATTGGATCGGGCAAATCATTGTCTGGAACAGGTTAATCTGGAGGGAAGAAATAAGTTGTTCCCTGCGGAGCTTTCGGGGGGGATGAAAAAGCGGGTTGGAATTGCACGCGCAATTAGTATGAACCCCAAATACCTTTTTTGTGATGAACCCAATTCGGGATTAGATCCGGAGACTTCGATTGTTATTGATGAATTGGTGCTAAAAATTACGCAAGAATTGAAATGTACGACAGTCGTTGTTACACATGATATGAATTCTGTGATGGGAATCGGTGAGTATATTTTGTTTCTCTATAAGGGACAAAAATTCTGGGAAGGTTCCAATAAGGATATGATGCGATCGGATGTGGAAGAGTTGAACAACTTTGTTTTTGCAAGTCCATTAATGAAAAGTGCTAAGGCTTCAATGGGGCAATAACCTGTGAGAAGAGGGCTTTATTGCGCTTAATTTTAGGTGTTTGATCTGCGTTAGCATCGTGCAGATTTCTTTTATATTGAAATTTAGCTTAGTTTTGTCGGAAAATTTTGATTTTGGCAGCAACAAATATACAACTATTGACCCCACAGCATTGGAAGGACTATGAACTCATTGACTGTGGTGATTTTGAAAAACTGGAACGTTTTGGTGATTTAATTTTAATCAGACCAGAACCTCAGGCTGTATGGCCTAAGGCATTAAGTGATGCGGAGTGGAATAAGCGTTACCATATCAAATTCAAAGGTCGTTCGGCTACTTCTGGAGAATGGTTGAAGAAAAATCCGAAGGTCCAGGACCGTTGGCACATCGAATATAAAAATAATGACGTGGCCATCAAATTTAGATTGGGCTTGACATCTTTTAAACACGTCGGGATATTTCCGGAGCAGGCTGTAAATTGGGATTATATTTCGGAATCTGTTCGTTCATTTAAGACGGAGAAACCGAAGGTGCTAAATCTTTTTGCATACACTGGTGGAGCATCTTTAATAGCAAAGGCTGCCGGCGCGGATACAACGCACGTAGATTCGATTAAACAGGTTGTTACCTGGGCTAATGAAAATATGGAAATTTCCAATTTGGATAACATTCGTTGGGTGGTTGAAGATGCTTTGAAGTTTGTAAAGCGTGAGCTGAAAAGAGGTAATACGTATAATGGGATTATTTTGGATCCACCGGCATACGGACATGGGCCGAAGGGAGAGAAATGGAAATTGGAAGATCACATTATGGAAATGATGACTGAGGTCGTTCAACTATTGGATCCTAAAGAACATTTCTTGATTTTAAATACGTATTCATTAGGCTTTTCTTCTGTTATTGTTGAAAATTTAATTAAGACGGCTTTTCCAAAAGTGGAAAACTTAGAAATAGGGGAGTTGTTTTTACAAGCAACTGCAGGACCAAAACTTCCACTTGGCGTATTTGGTAAATTTCGCAAAATAGCGAAGTAAGACTTGTCAAAAAATTCTTGATAACAACACGGGGTGCTTATTTAAGCGCCCCGTGTTTGTTTTAAGCTATATCAGGGAGTTAAATATGTATGTCTTTTAAACGTAGTGATGCAAGTTCAAGTTGTCTGGGTATCGCTGTGCTGATGTTTTGTGGAATAAGCGATAGGTGTTGGGTAAGCTCGTTGTAATAGGTTATTCCAGCTTGCAATTGTGCTTTGAATTTGGCTACATATTTTATCTTTTTATCGTTCATGATATTTTTATTGTCTGTGACATATTTTTGAATATGATCGATATAAAGGTTGAGTTCGTTAATTAAAATAAAAGGTCTATTGTCATTTTCAAAAACCGAAATACGGCCATAGATGTGGTCGATCATTTCCCGCAAAGAATATTGTTTTTTGAACCAGACAAGATTTGGACCTGGGCAGATGGATACAGCGGTCTGTTCTTTGCTATTCTGGATATTGTACTTGAGATAGGCGGGTGCTGCGAGCCCTTCACAAAGACAGGTTTTCTCTGTAATGGCGTCAAAGGCTTTATCGTATTCCGCAACGGACAGGTTCTGTTTTTGTAGTTCCTGAATCTTTTGATGTTGATATACGCGTGATGCGGTGCAGATCGGTTTATCACTAAACTCTGTGTTCGAAATAAGGTATTCTTTTTTACAAGGGCTACCGGGACGTCCTTTTTTTATACGTTCCAATCGTAGGTACTCCGCGCCACTTTGTCTGAAATTGTTAAAGGGAATTCCCAAGGGAGATGCTCCGCTACAGTAGAAGTCTTCTTGCTTGGCCGTTTCCAATGCTTTTAAGGTTTCTTGATCTACCGTGGTTGCTTCGGGAACCATCAGAAATGGGGATCCCCATCCTACGGCATCGAATCCATAATAGTTTAACAAGAACTGATGTTCTGAAGCAGTTCCCACACCTCCTTGAACTGTATATTTGATGATGGGGGGAGTTGTTAATGAGCGCTCTTGGGAAGTCCAATATTCGTGGTATATCTCGAAAAGTTCGGTTTTCAAACTTTCTTTTTTCTCTTTAAACTCTTGAAGGATTGGCCCTAGAAGAAAACCATCGGTTGCGAAGGCATGACCACCGCAGTTCAAACCGGATTCTATTCTGAATTCAGATACCCATACACCACGCTTAGCGAGATATTTTGCCTGGATGAGCGCCGATCGAAAGTCACTTACTTTCAAAACGACTTTTTTGTCAAATAGACCTTCACTATTTGGGAAGAAAGCCGGTAATTCAGCGAGGTAAGCGTATAGGTGTGGATTCATCCCTGCGGAAAGAATAAGAGAGGAATGCAGTGTGGAATTTGCAAAACCACGTAAAGCTGCTGAAGCATCAGAATAACGTTGATCCAATAGGTTACCATCCTGGTAATTCATTTTATCGACTTTGGACATAATATTAACATCGATGTCTCCCGCTTTGAGGTAATTGATCAATAAATCTTGTAGCTCGGTTTTAATCGCGCGATTGCTTTCAATTTCCATCGCATGATAAATTGGTTTTGAAGGGTGTGGATCGGGTAGAAGCTGAAAATATTTGGTAAGTTCGGAATTTTCGGTAAAGGGTTGACGCTTTAAGGCCTCGATTTGCCTATTGACCACAAACTGTACAAGATTGAGATAGGCCGTAATTCTTTTTGCTCGGTAATCTTCTTCTGTTTTAGCGATCGGATGATAGGAGATTTGATATTGTCCGCAGTAATAGCGGCGCATGCGCTCAATTAGTTCATCGTCAACAATAGACATTACGGAGGAGATGCCGTATTGTGCGACCTTAAGTGCGGAGTCGATGGAGAAAGCTAAGCCTAATACGGGGATATGAAAAGTATGCGTCATTCTTAAATATTTCTTTTACGAAATAATGGAGAATAACGCTGAAAAAAAGTAATGATTGTTTTATCGGGAAATGATTGTAATCACTATTCGAATACAATTGTCTTGTAATCGTTGCGCATCACACGATCTTCGCTAAGCAGACGAATTGCTCGGCTCAAAACAGCCTTTTCTATTTCTTTTCCGGCAGTTACCATATCTTTTACAGTATAGGTGTGGTTGACATGTCGTATATCCTGTACGATGATGGGGCCTTCATCGAGTTGGTCGGTCACGAAGTGCGCTGTGGCGCCTATGATCTTAACTCCTCTTGCATGAGCCTGCTTGTACGGGTTGGCACCAATAAAAGCGGGGAGAAATGAATGGTGTATGTTGACCAATTTATTCTCAAAGGTACTGACAAACTGAGGAGACAAGATCCGCATGAACTTCGCTAAAATAATATAATCGAAATTATAGTTTTGGATTTGTGCGATCAGTTGTTTTTCGAATGTTTCCTTTGTCAGGTTTTCATGTGAGATACAATGAAATGGGATATCGAACTTTTCCGTAAAGGAGCGTAGTGATTCATAGTTACCAATTACTGCCTGCACCTCCGCTCCCCATGTTTCGAAGTGTTGTCGTACCAGGATATCGGCAAGGCAGTGATGCTCTTTGGTCACGAGGACGACGATTTTTTTGCGGTTATTGGGGTTTATCTGTATCTGAGCGGATGGGGGAAGTACTTCGGCAAGGGAATCGGAAAGCTGTTTCTGCTCAGGCACGAGACCGTTACACACGACACGCACGAAGAATTTGTTGGCTTCTTCATCCACATATTCACGCATGGTGACAATATTGAGTTGATATTTTGCTAGCGTATTTGAAATGTTGGCGACCAATCCAACGGCATCTTGACATTGGATCAGAATTAAGGTTTGGTTGTGCATGAAAGGTGGTTGTAGGTTGCTAAAAAAGCGGGTTATTTTAACCCGCTTTTTTTGTTAGTTCTTCTTCAAGGTCAACTTCAACACGTAGATTTTCGACAATATGCTTTTGTCGGTCTGGTGTGTTTTTGCCCATGTAATATTCTAATAACTGTTGAATTTTATTGTCTTTGGACAAGATAACCGGGTCAAGTCGGATATCTTTTCCGATAAATAATCCAAATTCGGAAGGTGATATCTCACCTAAACCTTTGAATCGGGTAATTTCAGGTTTAGCGCCTAATTTTGCGATTGCTTTTTGTCGTTCTTCATCGGAATAGCAATAGATCGTTTCCTTTTTGTTGCGGACACGGAAAAGTGGTGTCTGTAAGATGGAAACGTGACCAGCTTTGACAAGGTCTGGAAAAAACTGCAAGAAAAATGTCAATAACAACAGACGGATGTGCATGCCGTCGACGTCGGCATCGGTAGCGATTACGATATTGTTGTAGCGTAACCCGTCGAGACCGTCTTCAATATTAAGCGCATGTTGTAAGAGGTTAAATTCTTCGTTTTCATAAACAATCTTTTTGGACATACCGTATGAGTTTAACGGTTTTCCTTTCAAACTGAAAACAGCTTGAGTCTGCACATCCCGCGATTTGGTAATGGAGCCAGATGCCGAATCCCCTTCAGTGATAAACAAAGTTGTTTCTTGGTTACGTTCATTTTTATCGCTGAAGTGCACTTTACAGTCACGTAGTTTACGATTGTGCAAAGAGGCTTTCTTCGCTCTTTCGTTGGCGAGTTTTTTGATTCCGGCGATATCCTTACGTTCACGTTCAGACTGTAGAATACGTTTTTGAAGAGCATCTGCCGTAGCCGGATTTTTATGCAGGTAATCATCCAATGCTTTTTTGATAAAGTCACTAATGAACCCTCTTACTGTGGGACCTTCTGGACCGACACTCTGCGAGCCTAATTTAGTCTTGGTTTGAGATTCAAAAACAGGTTCCTGTACTTTGATAGCGATAGCACCAATGATCGAGGAACGAATATCCGATGCGTCAAATTCTTTTTTGTAGAACTCGCGGATTGTTTTGACAAGTGCTTCACGGAAGGCTGCCTGGTGTGTTCCACCTTGCGTGGTATGCTGACCGTTGACAAACGAATAGTATTCTTCTCCGTACTGCTGACCATGTGTCATTGCAATTTCAATATCTTCACCACGGAGGTGAATGATCGGGTAGCGCATGGACTCGGCATCGATATTCCGTTCCAATAGATCTTTTAGACCATGCTCGGAAATAAATTTCCGATTATTGAAATTAATGGTAAGACCAGAATTTAAGAAGACATAATTCCAGATCATGTTTTCTACAAATTCAAGTCTATATTTATAATTTCGGAAAATCGAATCGTCCGGATAAAATGTTACTGCTGTCCCATTTCGTTGCGTGGTATCTTTTTGTTCATCGTTGATTAATTCTCCGTTGGAGAATTGGGCGATGCGCGTTATATTTTGACGATATGACTGTACGGTAAACTGACTAGACAAAGCATTTACGGCTTTTGTACCGACACCATTTAAACCAACTGACTTTTGGAAAGCCTTACTATCATATTTACCACCTGTATTGATTTTAGAAACAACATCAACCACAGAACCAATTGGAATACCACGTCCATAATCGCGTACGGAAACTTTATTTTCGTTTACAGTGATATCAATAATTTTACCAGCGCCCATAACAAACTCATCAATTGAGTTGTCAACGACCTCTTTCAATAAAACATAGATACCATCATCATAGGCCGAACCGTCCCCCAATTTTCCAATGTACATTCCCGGACGAAGGCGAATATGCTCTTTCCAATCCAGGGACCTAATGCTGTCTTCGTTATATGTACTCATAAATTAATGTTGAACTTAGCTAACAAAAGTAAAAAAAATAAACTACGATAAGTAGTTTAAAAGGCTAAATTTTTTAGATATCGATAGTTTGCGTGCCGCTGGAGAAAATTGCTGGTTTGATGAGAAATGTTTACATTTAGTGTAAGTAATTGTAACGAGAATAATTTATGGGATTATTTGATAAAATCAGGAATGAGTTTGTCGATATTATCGAATGGGTCGATAATAGCACAGATACGATTGTGTGGAAGTTTCCACGGTATCAGAATGAAATAAAAATGGGTGCGCAGTTGACTGTGCGGGAAGGGCAGGCTGCGGTATTTTTGAATGAAGGTGTGGTTGCGGATGTCTTTCAGCCTGGTCGCTATGAATTGACAACACAGAATATGCCGATCATGACAACCATCAGAGGCTGGAAATACGGGTTCAATAGCCCATTCAAAGCCGATGTCTATTTTGTCAACCTTCGACAATTTGTCAATCAGAAATGGGGAACCAAAAATCCGATTATGCTGCGGGATCCTGAATTTGGACCAATTCGACTTCGGGCTTTCGGTAATTTCTCTTTTCAGGTGAAGGACGTTACTGTTTTTATGAAACAACTGGTTGCGACGACGCCTGTATTTACAGTTGAAGATATCACAGAGCAGCTTCGAAATATTGCAGTATCGCGTGGGATGGATGCTATTGCTGAGTCGAAGATACCAGCCTTAGACCTCGCATCCAACTATGATGAAGTTTCGGCTTTGATACAACAAAAAATTGGGGTTGATTTTGATGAGTTGGGTTTGAGCTTAACGAAATTCTTAATCGAAAATATTTCATTCCCAGAAGAGGTGGAAAAAGCCCTTGATAAGCGAAGCAGTATGGGGGTCGTTGGTAATCTAGGGGCATATGCCCAATTTCAAGCGGCTAATTCCATGGAGAAAGCTGCTGAGAATCCCAATAGTGGGGGGATCGTAGGTGCTGGATTTGGTGCTGGGCTGGGAGCAGGAATGGTTGGTCAAATGGGTAATGTATTTCAGCAAAACAGTTTTGATGGGAATAATCCTACTGGTACGGGATCTGCTGCTGCATCTTCTGCAGGGGCTGTAGGACCGCCTCCATTGCCCAAAACGGTAGCTTATTACCTGGCCATTAAAGGTAAACAGGAGGGGCCATTTGATCCGGAACAGCTGCGCGGTCTGATAAAAGATGGGACGATGACACTTGCCACCCTGGTCTGGAAAGAGGGACTTGAAAACTGGATTGAGGCTGAAAAGGTAGGCGAATTAAAGGATCTGTTTTCGCAGAACCCGCCACCGATACCAGGAGTTTAGGATAAAACGCACGACCGAGTTTTATGAGTTTTGAAGAAAAAACCTCCGAAATAGAGCAGGGGTTAAAATGCCAGGGCTGTGGTGCTATTTTGACTTATCAGCCTGGTACTTCCTATTTAGAGTGTTCCTATTGTGGAACCAGGAATGAAATAGCGGATCAGCTACCGGAAGATGGGTATATTGAATCTACAGATTATAAAATTTTTGGACAAGCAATGGAAGGAGTCGCCGATGAGCGCTATAGCTATTTGGCTGAAGTTGTGCATTGCAGTAACTGTGGTGCAAACTCGCGTTTGAATCCTCATGTTACGGCAGATTTATGTGCTTTTTGTGCTTCACCTTTGGTAATTGACCATCAGCAAAAGCGTATTGTGAAGCCACATGGTCTTGTTCCCTTTTCCGTTGATTACAAAAATGCTTTTGGGCTACTGACACAATGGGCGGGTAAAATATGGTTCGCTCCGAATGACTTTAAGCGAATTTTTAATTCAAGAAATGATCGTTTAAAAGGAGTGTATATACCATTTTGGTCCTATGACGCAGATGTACATTCTGATTACGTCGGGTCACGTGGAGAGTATTATTATGTGACGCGTACAAGACGCAATTCGGATGGTGAGACGGAAGAATACGAAGAAAGACGAACAAATTGGTATCCAGCTTCAGGTAGTATCTATAGTCAATTTAAAGATATTGTCATTTCGGGATCGACATCTCTTCCCGAAAAGTTCTCTGATAAAATCGGACCTTGGAATTTGGGCTATCTAAAACCTTTCAATGAGCAATATTTAAGTGGCTTTATAGCTGAAACTTTTAGTGTGGATCATGTAAAAGCGGCGGAAACTGCCCGGACTATTATGGATCGGGAAATCGAACGTCAGGTTGAGAATGACATCGGTGGTGATACACAGGATATTGATTCTATTGATAGCGATTTTAAATCCATTAAATTGAAGTATATTCTTTTACCGGTGTGGTTATCTGCTTATCAATACAAAGGAAAGAGTTATCAGATCATGGTCAATGCATTTAACGGTAAAGTTTATGGACAACGACCTTATAGCTTTTGGAAGATCGCTTTTTTGGTATTGGCGATCATTATTGTTTTATATCTCTTGAGTTTTATGGGATAACAAAAAAGGTTGCAAAAAAAAGCGCTGTTCTCAATAAAAGAGAACAGCGCTTTTTTTATGCTAATCGTCTTGACTATTTGTTTAGTGAAAGTAGGAATCCGATCGTGAAATTGGCATCCCAATCAAATACGAAGGTGTCGCAATTGGTTGCATCTTTAATTGCTTTATAGATGTTGACACCGCTCTTTGTTTTTACTTTATCTGTTTTGTAAGATGCTGGATCGTTCAAAACCGTAAAACGCTCTTCACCTTGGCGTGTCTGCGATGCTAATTCAAAAGGAACCCCGCCTATAATAAAACAAACTTCTCTTTTATTTGCTGGAATTTTTTCGCCTAATTTTTTTACTTCTGTATAGACCGCATCATCTTTGAGGTCTTTTTCATAATATTTCGCACCAGGTGCTTCTACCGATTTTGTGTCACCGTCGATCCAGGAGATTTTGGTGTTACCTGAGCCAATATCAACAACAAATGAATTGTCTTCGTAAGCTTTCGGAAGAACCGATTTTAACGCTAATTTTCCTTCCTGCTCTGCTGTAACCAGGTTGACCACGAAGCCCATTTTTCTAAGTTCAGCACTGATAACTGAAGTTTTAGGTTCTTTTTGAGCTCCGGAGCTAATAACGAAATGTATGTTTTTGGATTTGACGCCTTTGTCGAGCATCATGCCTATATAATCTTTTAATCCTTTACGGATGTCTTCCGTATTTGCCAATCCTTCGTATGCAAATGACTTTCCAAAGTCTTTGGAAATGATCTCCCAGCGATTTTCTTTGTCCATATTGACGACAAAGGAATTGAAACCCGAAGCGCCCACTTCAACGACACCCTTGTATTCGCCGTCGACTGGTTTTTCGGGTTGATAGTTGAATGAACGAGTCGTTTCTGAGCCTGATGAAGGTGCGGCCGCATGACTATTATTGCTTGTTGAATCTGTTGTTTGGACTGTTGAATTAGCATCAAATTTGCCCGATTGAATGGCCCAATAACCGATTGCGAGAATAGGTAAGGCGATGATAATTGCTTTGATTGGCCATCTTAATCTTGCCCATGTTGATTTTTCTTCCATAATGTTCGTATAATAAGTTTGATTTTAGTTAATATTAATCGAGTAATGTAAATCCTTTATCTACTTTTTCTTCGGGTTTGAGTTCATAGCTGGCATCGGCCATTTGTGTTACGTTTAATACATTTAGATTACGTTCGTCAACTTTGCGGATAAACTCTTCCAGTTCACCTTGAGTAGGCGTGCCACCCACGGTGATGTTGTTGTTTTGATCCAAGAAATCAAGATTCGATCGGATAGAGGCAATATTTTGACTGATGGCACCTGTTGCTGCATTCATGGCCTCTTGAAATGCCCAGCCATCTTTAATATTGAACACATCGGCTAGGCCATCGGTGGCATTTTTCATCTTTTGAGTGGCTTCTAGCTTCTTGGAAATAATGGAAATGCTGCTATCCAAGGTGCTGACATAGATACGCGCTGCGCTTTCATTATCTTTTAGGACTTCCAATACTTTTGCAAATTGATTGGCATATTGGACATAACTGCGCGCATTTTGCTCTTCAGATTCACCTTCTTTTCCCAATAGAAATGCTTTGGTACGTGTTTCTTTGGCATCTCTTGCATAAGCATTTGCCTTCTCTGCATTATTTTTGCTCGTTTCCTCCTTTGATTTCTCGTCGAGATTAGCCGCTTCAGCGGTGAAACGTTTCGCATAGGTGTACTTCTCTTCGGCTGTTTTTTGAGCAGTTTCACCGCTTTGAATCATGTCGATGCGGACACCGTCTACATTGCTGATTTTTTCCTTCACACGTTTCAGGGTGTCTTTTGCATCTCTTGATAACAGTTGTAAGGTTTCGATAGGGTTATTTCTAATGATGGATTTTTCACCTTTAAAAAGTAGGACGGTTCCCAATCGGTGCAATAGCGCAATGATCTTTGGCGCTAACAATAATAAGGTAATCAGGATTATACTGAATATCACAAAAAGTATACTTTTTCCGGCATATTCCAGCATAATCGGTAAGTATTTGAAAAAAGCAAAGGCTCCTCCAAGTAAAAGCGCCCAAAAGAAGATCGACGAAGCTGTCTTCTTCGCTTCTGGTGATTTTAATTGTGCAGGCAAATGATCGCCCAGTACTTGAAATATCGGAAGTTGCGTTTTTATCTCAGCGGGAATATTAACATACTGATCTTTTCTTTCCATTGATTTATTTTTATGTTATTGATTGATTAATCATCTGCAATGCAGTGTTGATTTCGGTTACCACTTCATCAACGGCGGCGTTGCCGATGTTTATTTTTTGTTCGATATCTTTAATTCTTGGTTCGTACTTTTCATTAATTTGACCCAAAGCGAGTTGTTTTTTCTGTAGGTCATCTTGCAATTTGGCGATATTCTCCGTTATTGTTTTGATTTCAGTGTTCAGATTTGCAATCTCCATGGTTCGGTCTTGTTCAGTCTTTTTCTTTTCAGCCTGTTTTTGTTCCGATTCTTTGGCAATGGTTTCTTTCAATTTATTAGCATAATTTGTGCCAGTTGCTACCAGTTTATCCTTGGTTAACGACCTGTCTACAAATTTCAGTGAAGTATAGGCTGCTTTTAATGTGTTTTCCTCTACTTTTCCCATTGCGGCAGCAGCATTCCATACTTCGAAAAAATCTACACCCTGTTCGTTGAGTTTTTCAAGAATGGCATAGACCTTTAATTTCATTTCTTTGAGGTCGGTTGTTCCGTCATTGGCTGTTATAGGGATTGGGGGCGGTGTTTTTCCAGTCGGATCCTGGGCCGTCGGCGATGAATATGCCGGTGGTACCTGCGGTCTTTCAGGAGCGGCATTAGTGGTCGGAGCCGGTGGGGCTTGTGCCGGCGGAGTTTGCTGCGGCTGATCGTCCTCAAAAATTAATTTCTTCAGACTGTTTAATATACTGGATCCTCTTTTAGTATCGTCGTTGCTCATCATGTCATAGTTGATTATATCTCTACTAAAATAATAAAAATTAATATTCTCTTCTAATGAATTGCGTTATGGAACACCTGAAATGGACATGGGGTGGAGGAGCTTGGATAAAAGCGATGAAATGCAAATTAGGGAGAGTGAATCGGCTGCTATGGCGCTTTATGTTTGGGGTAAAAACAAAGATTCCCAATTGTTGATTGGGAATCTTTGTTTGGGCGGTAACGGTCTTGTGGGGCTATTATCTGCCAAAATCATCTTGTACGCGAACAATATCGTCTTCATCAGAAGGATTGTTGGCATCTGTGTGCTGCCAGATCTCGGCTAAAATACCGAAGCCATCCAATCCAATTAAACGGTGACGTTGCCCTTGACGCAATCTAATCGTTTCGCCTTCTTTCAATGTTGAAACAACCGATTCTTCATCTGTGTCAGAAACCATAACGCCTACGTTACCTTGGATAACACGCCAGATTTCGGCACGACGGTGGTGATATTGCCATGAAAGTCTTTTCTCTGGTGCAACAATTAAAATTTTTGGACTTAATTTCCCTGAGATTCTTAATTCTTGTACATCCATTCCGCCGAAGTACTCATCGGCAAATTCTTGTGCTTGGGATTCGTCGATAACGAAAAATCCTCCCCAAGGGCGTGCAGCATCTGATTTATCAATACGAAAACCTTTGGATGTCAGCATTTCCTGTACTTTTTCAAACAATGCGATTTTATCTATAGCCATATTAAAAATTCTAAAAATTTGTTATTCGTTAATTCAGTTGCTAAATATAAAAAAAATCCATTAATATTTTAAGTTAACCGTTTTAGCTTTATCTAAATCCGTTATAATGGAGCTCTTTTGGATATCCCTAGCTATAATATGTCGCGTGAAGTTAAAAATGAAATTGCTAATTTTGTGATCAATCTAATTTCAGGATATGTCAAACTTTCAAGTCGATCGGGAAAATACTGCATTTATGCAGGCTGTTGCTTTTGTTAACCAAACGAACCAAAACATATTTATAACAGGAAAGGCTGGTACAGGAAAAACGACGTTCTTGAAGTATATTCGTGAGCATAGCTACAAGAAGATGGCTATTACGGCACCTACAGGCGTCGCAGCGATGAATGCGGGCGGAACCACTTTACATTCTTTATTTTGGCTTCCATTTGGAACCTTTATAGAAGATTATGAATTACGTTGGGACGAGCAGGATAGTCATATTTACAATAAATCACGTTTATTCAGTACGATTAAATTGACCAAGCAGCGCAGGGCTATCTTGCAGGAACTTGAGCTTTTGGTGATTGATGAGGTTTCAATGGTCCGTGCAGATACATTGGATGCGATTAATGTAATCCTGCAATCTGTTCGTCGCGATATGCGGCCTTTTGGTGGTTTACAAGTATTGTTTATCGGAGATTTGTATCAGTTGCCACCAGTAGTGAAAGACGCCGAATGGAATGTTTTACGGGATCATTATTCTTCTGTTTTCTTCTTTAACGCTAAAATTTTAAGGGATAATCCGTTGGTGATGTTAGAGCTTAATAAAATCTATCGTCAGCAAGATGAGGGTTTTATTTCCATATTAAATGCCATACGAAACAATCAATGTACCAGTGACATGCTCACGACCTTAAATGGTTACTATCAACAAGACTTTGTTCCAAATGAAGAGGAGCAGTATATTACATTGACCTCCCATAATCGAAATGCTGATGAAATAAACGGAGCCAAGTTGGCATCATTATCAGGTAAAATGTTAAATCTTAAGGCTGTTGTCAAAGATGATTTTGCGCAGGGGTCCTACCCTGCTGAAGAAACGTTATCTTTAAAAATAGGGGCACAGGTGATGTTTATTCGAAACGATTCGGGAGATGAGCGTAAATATTACAATGGAAAGATTGGTACGGTAAAGGACATCGATACGGTGCAGGGCACAGTAACGGTTACATTTCCTGATGGGTCGGAATCTGTAACGGTAAAAAGGGAGACCTGGGAGAATATTCGGTATAATTACGATAAGGGGCAAGATCAGATTAAGGAGGAGATATTGGGTACATTTTCTCAATTTCCACTTCGACTGGCATGGGCTATCACCATTCATAAAAGCCAGGGCTTAACTTTTCAAAAAGCGATTATTGACGCAGGTACCTCTTTTGCTGCGGGACAGGTGTACGTAGCATTGAGCCGTTTAACGAGTTTAGATGGTCTTGTATTAAAATCGATCATCCCTTCTTATGCCATCCGTACCGATTACCAAGTTGTCGAATTTGCGCAGCGTACTCAGGCACAGGCTGATGTCAATGAGATTCTAGAGCAATGCCAGCGGAATTATCTTGGCCAGATTTTAATGCATGGTTTCCGTTGGGACGGACTATTGGCCGAGACTTCGGAGCTGCTGAAATCACTTGAAGAGCGTAATATTGATGGAAAGGAACAAGCAGTACTATTTTTTCAACAATTGGTCAAGCACCTTCAGACCCAAGAGAAAGTTGCACATAAGTTTATTGTTGTACTGTATGATTTGTTGCGAGATAAAAGCGCGATCGATTATGATGTAATCTGTGAACGTTCTACCGCTGCGGTCAATTGGTTTTTACCGAAAATGGATGTAGATCTGATTGAGGCTTTAACCAAACATATCGAAGAGTACCAGATACGAAAACGTACGAAGAAATATATTGACGAGTTAAAAGCATTGTTGCTTGATTACAAGCGAAAACGTGAGCAGTTGCAACATTGTCTTCTTATTGCTGATACGCTTTCCAAACGGGAAGATTTTCAAACAGCGATGCTCGATGTTGCTGCCAGTGTGAAGACCAAAGAAAAAGACGAATTGGCTGCACAAAATGCAGATGAAGAGGGGCCTAAGAAGTTGGATACAAAGGAGATTTCCTTAGAAATGTTTAAGGATGGGATGAGCATTGCTGATATAGCGGTTAAGCGCGGGATGGTCGCTGGTACGATATATGGGCATTTAATTAACTTTGTTGGTACGGAAGTGGAAGCAACAGAGTTGATCGAGCAGGAGAAGTTGGACCGTATTCTTGGTGTGATACGTGCAAACCCGGATAAATCCTCTTCAGAACTTAAAATGCTTTTGGGGGCAGATATTGATTATCCGGATATTAAAATTGGACAAAAAGTTTTGGGATTGTAGGCAATAAAAATTTATAGCGTATATTTGTAACAAATTGTGTGATATAGTTTGTTGAAAGCCCATTGATAACCTTAAGATTGCTTATGGAAAACAAGAAAGATCCTAACAAGTGGCTTGTGCTGACGACTATTTCAACCCAGATGGTTTTTACCATTTACGCATTTTATTTATTAGGGGATTGGCTGGACGGTAAGTTTCATGCTGAGAACCAACTATGGATGAAGATCTGTACCCTTGGAGGGATTGGAATTTCTCTATATCAAGTCATTAGACAAGTGAATCGATTAAACGATAGATGATAGTATATATAAAGCAGGCCCTTATTTTATTTTTTGTTGCGGTATTAATTTTTGCCGTTCATTTCTTTTTGTTAAAGTCTTTTGATGGTATACATTCCCTGGAAGATCTACATTTTCCATTGTATGAAATTTATATTTTTCAACTGATATTATCCGTGATCATCATGGTGGGGATAAGTTACTGTTCGCAGAAATTTCCGCAATATGTTGGTTTTGTTTTCTTGGGATTATTGACTTTAAAGTTTGTCCTAAATTATGTATATATCCATAATGGGTTGGCAAAACCGCAGGCTGATATTTTAAAATATAACTATTTGATCGTTGTCGTTTTATTCCTTTTTTACGATGTTATATTTGCTTACAAGGCTTTAAACAAATCCTAAGGGAGAAAACGATAGTTTTTTCAAAAAAATGTAATATTAAAGTAGCTTTTGTGCTTTATATATAGTATTTTCGCAAAAAATTTTAAATAACATAATAGTAGTATCGTGAGTCTTAAAAGAACACTTCAATTTTTAGCAGTTATTCTGTTTGCAGTTGCGCCATTTTTAACAAAGGCGAATGAGGATGCACACGGAGAAAAATCGCAGGCTGAGGAAATCAATAGCCATATTGAGCATCACTTACAAGATGATTATTATTTTAGCTTCTTTTCGGATGAAGAGACAGGTAAACATTATGGTTTTTCATTGCCGGTAATTTTGATCGATAATGGCTTGAAAGTTTTTATGGCTTCGGCATTCGATCACGGTAATAAAGTTGCTGAGGTTGACGGTCAATATTATGCATTGTATCACGGAAAAATTTATAAGACTGATGCTACTGGTAATTTGACTGGTCATGAGTATCGTAAAAATGCTGATGGTAGTTATGTTATGACTATAAATGAAGATGGAAAAGAAGAGAAAAAGGAATTTGAAACTTCCTATGTGATTGGTTCTCATGAAATCCATGATGCTGTCGATTTTCATCCTTCTGTAGCGATGCCTTTAGATTTCTCGATCACTAAAAGTGTTGTTGGTTTGTTTTTGGCTGCATTTTTAATGTTTTGGGCATTTATTAGTTTGGCTAAAACATATAAAAAAGGGGCTAACAATTTACCTAAAGGTGTTGGACGTGTATTGGAGCCTTTGGTTATCTATGTACGTGATGAGATGGCTATTCCAAACATTGGTCATCGTTACAAGGAATTCATGCCTTATTTATTGTCTGTATTCTTTTTGATCTGGATTTTAAACTTGGTTGGTTTAACACCGCTAGGGTTTAATGTTACAGGAAACATTACTGTAACTTTATGTTTGGCTCTTTTTACATTCTTAATTGTGAATATCAAAGCAAACGCAAACTACTGGAAGCATATTTTTTGGATGCCAGGAGTTCCGGTTCCATTTAAATTTGTTTTAGCACCAATTGAAGTATTGGGATTGTTTACAAAACCATTCTCTTTGATGGTACGTTTGTTTGCAAATATTACAGCTGGTCACACGGTCGTAATGGGACTGATTGCAATTGTTTATTTGTTGCAACACCAATTGACAGTAGTGGGTAGTATCGGTGTTTCCATGTTCTTGACAATCTTCTTGATGGTTATCGAATTATTGGTAGCATTCTTACAAGCATTTATTTTTACGATGTTGTCATCCTTATTTATTGGTATGGCTGTTGAAGAACATCACGATCATTAATTAGTAAATTTTTTAATTATTCAAATCATACATTATGTACAATTTAATTGGAGCCGGTTTAATCGTTATCGGTGCAGGTTTAGGTTTAGGTAAAATTGGTGGTTCTGCAATGGAAGCTATCGCTCGTCAACCAGAAGCAGCATCTAAAATCCAAACTGCAATGATTATCATTGGTGCCTTACTTGAAGGTTTAGCATTCGGTGCTTTATTATTAGGTAAATAGTCACAACGGTTTTATGGTATAACCTGTAACGGTTGGTTGCAGGTTATATTATTCCTGAATCTTAAAAAATAAGAATTATCATTATATAGTATAACAATGGATAAATTAATACATTCGTTTTCGTACGGTTTGTTTTTTTGGATGGTCATCGTCCTTGTGGTTATTATCTTTTTATTAGGTAAATTCGCATGGAAACCAATTGTTGATGCCCTAGACGAACGTGAAAAAGGTATTGCAAGTGCTTTGGAGGCTGCTGAAAAAGCTAAATTAGAAATGGCTCGTTTAACAAATGAGAACGAACAATTACTAAAAGAAGCTCGCGCAGAACGCGATGTTATCCTTAAGGAAGCAAAAGAACTTAAAGATAAGATTGTAGCCGAGGCAAAAACTCAGGCACAGGCTGAAGGTGCAAAATTGATTGCACAAGCAAAAATCGAGATCAACGAACAAAAGAACAAAGCTTTGGCTGAGGTTAAGTCTCAGGTCTCTTCTTTGTCTTTGGATATTGCTCGTAAAGTGTTAAACAAAGAATTTGAGGACCAAGGAAAGCAAGAAGCTTTAGTAGCAGATTTGCTTAATGACGTTAAATTGAACTAATCCGGTCACTCAAATTACGAAATAGAATTATGTCAGTATTTAAAGTAGCATCAAGATACGCTAAGTCATTAATTGACTTGGCTAGCGAGCAAGGCTCACTGGAGACAATCAAGGCGGATATGGATTCATTCATTGCTGTTTTAAAATCCAGTACAGAATTGCAAGCTGTTTTTGCCAATCCTATTGTTCCTTTGGACAAGAAGAAAAACATATTGGATGCGCTATTTAAAGATAAGATCAATCCAAATATCTTGGCATTCTTTAAGATCATGATCAATAAAGGTCGTGGCGAGATTGTTTATGCCACTGCTCAAGAATTTATTCGTGAGTACAACGAGGTAAAAGGAATTGTGAAAGCTACAGTTACATCTGCAGCGCCGCTTTCTGAAGCTAATTTGGCAGCGATGAAAGATGTACTTGCGAAAGAAACCAACGCTCAAGTGATATTGATCAATAAAGTTGATCATAGTTTGATCGGTGGATTTGTAGTCAATATCGGCGATCGCCAAATTGATGCAAGTATTGCTGGTAAGTTGAATAAATTGGAAAGATATTTGAATCAGAATAATTAATTTGTTCTGATACTTGAAGTAAAATAAATCAAAAAACCCCTTATAATAATTAAAATGATAGAGGTAAGACCAGATGAAGTTTCGGCAATTCTAAGAGAGCAATTGTCGGGCTTTAAATCAGAAGCCGAACTAGAGGAAGTGGGTACCGTACTTGCTGTGGGTGACGGTATTGCTCGTATTTACGGCTTAACTAAAGTTCAGTCCGGTGAGTTGGTTGAATTTGATAACGGATTACAAGGTATTGTATTAAACTTAGAAGAAGACAACGTTGGTGTTGTACTTTTAGGTCCTTCTGATGAGATCAAAGAAGGAGATACTATTAAACGTACCAACCGTATTGCATCCATCAAAGTTGGTGAAGGCTTGTTGGGACGTGTTGTAAATACTTTAGGTCAACCAATCGATGGTAAAGGACCTATTCAAGGTGATTTGTATGAAATGCCTATCGAGCGTAAAGCTCCAGGTGTTATCTACCGTCAACCGGTAACTGAGCCATTACAAACAGGTATCAAAGCGATCGATGCGATGATTCCAGTTGGTCGTGGTCAACGTGAGTTGGTTATTGGTGACCGTCAAACAGGTAAAACAGCTGTTTGTATCGATACAATCTTGAACCAAAAAGAATTCTATGATGCAGGAGAACCTGTATTTTGTATCTACGTTGCCGTAGGTCAAAAGAATTCTACAGTTGCGAATATCGTGCGTACATTGGAGGAAAGAGGTGCTATGGCTTATACAGTAGTTGTTGCTGCATCTGCTGCTGATCCTGCTCCACTTCAGTTCTATGCGCCAATGGCAGGTGCTGCTATCGGAGAGTTTTTCCGTGATACAGGCCGTCCAGCATTGATTGTTTATGATGATTTGTCTAAACAAGCGGTAGCTTACCGTGAGGTTTCATTATTGTTACGTCGTCCACCGGGCCGCGAAGCATACCCAGGTGACGTATTTTATCTACACAGCCGTTTGTTGGAGCGTGCAGCGAAAATCAACTCTTCAGATGATATCGCACGCAACATGAATGATCTACCTGAGTCGATCAAACACTTGGTGAAAGGTGGTGGTTCATTAACTGCGCTTCCGATCATCGAAACTCAAGCTGGTGACGTTTCAGCGTATATCCCAACCAACGTAATTTCAATTACAGATGGTCAGATCTTCTTGGAGTCTAACTTGTTTAACGCAGGTATCCGTCCAGCGATCAACGTAGGTATCTCTGTATCTCGTGTAGGTGGTAATGCGCAGATCAAACCGATGAAAAAGGTATCCGGTACATTAAAGTTGGATCAAGCTCAGTACCGTGAATTGGAAGCTTTTGCGAAATTCGGTTCTGATCTAGATGCTGCTACTAAATCTGTCTTGGATAAAGGTGTTCGTAACGTTGAGATCTTGAAACAAGGTCAATACTCTCCGGTTTCTGTTGAGAAGCAAGTGGCGATCATTTATATCGGAACTAAAGGTTTATTGCGTAATGTTCCTGTAAATAAAGTGAGAGAATTTGAAGAAGAATTCTTGACTCAATTGGAACAACGTCATCCAGAAGTATTGTCAGCTTTTAAAGCGAATAAGTTCTCCGATGAATTAACTGCAGTATTAGAAACAGTAGCTAAGGATTTAGCATCAAAATATTAATAGTAATGAGTATTTGGTATTGAGTCTATCGACAAGGCTCGATACTCAATACTAGGTACTTAATACTTAAAACAAATATGGCAAATTTAAAAGAAGTAAGAAACCGGATTACCTCGGTATCATCAACACAGCAGATCACGAAAGCTATGAAAATGGTTTCGGCTGCTAAATTGAAGCGCGCTACTAACGCTATCTTACAATTGCGCCCATATGCGAATAAACTAAGAGATATTTTGGCGGATGTTTCTGCGAGTGTTGAGGGAAGTAACTCTCCTTTTACAGTAGACCGCGAGCCAAATAAGGTGTTGCTCGTTGTTGTTTCTTCTAACAGAGGTTTGGCTGGAGCATTCAACGCAAATGTTATCAAAGCGACTAATAACTTGATCTTTAACAAATATGCCGAGCAACATGCAAAGGGTAATTTGAGTATCATTGGTATTGGTAAAAAGGGTTATGACTTCTACTCGAAACGTAACTTCAATATGGTAGCTAATCACTCTGATTTGTTTTCTGATTTAAATTTTGGTTCTGTATCTGTGGTGACTGAATTTATCATGGAACAATTCAAAGAAGGTAATTTTGATCGTGTTGAAGTGGTCTATAATCAGTTCAAAAATGCAGCAGTTCAAGAGTTGACTGCAGAGCAGATTTTACCATTATTACCTGCGGAGGAAAACAAGCAACATACGCATAAAGCAAAAATAGAAGCTGAGGTGGATTATATCATCGAGCCTTCCAAAGAGAAGATTATCGAGGAATTGATTCCTAAAGCAATCAAGATTCAATTATACAAAGCTGTTTTAGATTCGAATGCCTCTGAGCATGGAGCACGTATGACGGCAATGGATAAAGCTACAGAGAATGCTGGTGACTTAATAAAATCACTTAAGCTATCTTACAACCAGGCACGTCAAGCTGCAATTACAACAGAATTGACGGAGATCGTATCTGGTGCAGCAGCATTATCAAACGGATAATTTTTTTATTCCGAAATATATAGAAAAAGGGCTAATCACACATGATCAGCCCTTTTTCTATATATGCTATTATCTACCATCGAATTAAGGCTGAACCCCAGGTAAATCCTGCTCCAAAAGCTGCCAAACAGACGAGATCACCGTCTTTAATCTTTCCTTCTTCCCAAGCCTCGCATAGTGCTATCGGTACAGAGGCTGCTGTGGTATTACCATATTTCTGAATATTGTTGAATACCTGATCTTCCTTTAACCCAAGAGTTTTCTGTACAAATTGCGAAATGCGAAGATTGGCCTGATGTGGAATCAATAAATCGATATCACTAGTTTTTAAACTATTTTTCGCTAGCGCTTCATGAATGACTTCAGGAAATTTGACAACAGCTTTTTTGAAGACGGCCTGACCATCCATATTTGGAAACGCAGTTCCATCTTCGAGCATCTCTTTGGTCATCAATAATCCGCCCAATTCCTGATCCGGCCAGTCGGGCATTTTATCCAGCCAAATCCCACTGGAAGCTCCAGGGTAATACATCGCTAGCTTTTCGGCTTCGGCTCCATCTGAATGTAAGTGCGTGCTGAGGATTCCTTTGCCATTTTTGGTTGTGGGTTGCACAACCACTGCTCCCGCACCATCTCCGAAAATCACGGAAACGGCTCGTCCTCTCGTAGAAAAGTCAAGTGCAAAAGAGTGTTTCTCGGAACCAACCACTAGCACATTTTTGTACATCCCTGTTTTGACAAATTGATCGGCAATAGAAAGCGCATATATAAAACCTGAACATTGGTTTCTAATATCTAGTGCCCCGATCTCCTTCATCTTCATTTCCCGTTGCAGTAGAACGGCGCAGCCCGGGAAATAATAATCTGGCGATAAGGTGGCAAAGATGATGAAGTCGACATCTTCAGGTGTAATACGAGCCCGTTCGATGGCAATTTTAGCTGCTTCGACCCCCATAGTGGTGGTGGTTTCGCCTATTCGGTCTGCATATCTACGTTCTTTAATGCCAGTTCGTTCTTGAATCCATTCGTCACTGGTATCCATAAAGCGTGTTAGGTCATTATTGGTATATACGTTTTTGGGGACGTAATAGCCAATTCCTGCAATTTTTGACTGTAACATAATAAATTCCTCTAATTGATTGTATTCTTCCCTTTTATATTATCGTTAATTTAGAAAAAAATATTCTATTTTTGCAGCATGGGTACCCAAACTGCTGAAGAAACCTTTACGTTAGAAGAGATATTAGCCTCTGTGAAAGAGTCTAATCGCCTCATTTTGTGGAATGATGAAACCAATACGTTTGAACATGTGATTCATTGTCTCATCTATCATTTACAATATACCGAGAAGCAAGCTGAGAAGATTGCCTGGAAAGTACATACTGAGGGGAAATGTGCTGTACTGGAGGGGACTTATACGGAGATGGAAATCTATCGTAAAATTCTGAAAGCCGAGGGATTGACTGTTTCTGTAGAGTAATTTACTATTCTTTTGTTACCGTAATAATATGGTTACGCTTCAATTTTGTCTGTAAGTTTTAGTTTTCTTTGCACTATAACTTATAAACTAAGCTGAAGCATGTTTTTTTACGCTAAATCGTTTAAATCTTTCTTATTTGTATTCTTTTTACCTGTTGTTCTTTTTGCTCAAACAGGTCAAATCAAAGCTATTTTAGTCGATAGCGAAACCTCTAAACCTATTTCATCGGCTAGTGTCGTGCTCTTGGACGCCCATAGTAACGTCTTTGTTAAGGGGGGACAGTCTGTATCCCAAGGATTCCTTTTGTTGTCTGATATTAAACCTGGTAAATATAATGTCCGTATTACTTATGTTGGCTACGAGACACAAACCATTGATAGTATTGAGGTCTTAGGAAGTAAAAGCAAGGACTTAGGTCGAATTGCTTTGAAATCTACAGGTAATATGTTGAACGAAGTCGTTATTGAAGGAAGAGCTCCTGCCATGCAAATTGGTATAGACCGTAAAACCTTCAATGTAGGCGAGAGTTTGGTCAGCGCGGGTGGAACAGCGACCGATGTGCTTGCGAATGTTCCCACTTTGCAAGTTGATCAGGATGGATCGGTCAGTTTGCGTGGATCAAGTAGTGTGAAGATTTTAATCGACGGCCGGGAGTCTGCTTTAGCAGGAAATGATGTAACTTCTTTGCTTCAGAGTCTACCTGCCAATTCAATTGAAAAAGTTGAAGTCATCACAAATCCATCCTCTAAATATGATGCAGAGGGCCAAACTGGGATTATCAATATCGTTTTAAAGAAAAATATTCGAACAGGGCTGAACGGATCGATAAATACATCCGCTGGTTCTTATGATAATTATATGGCTGGTATAACATTGAATTATCGTGATCGGAAATTCAATTACTTTGGATCCTATAACTTCAATAAACGAAACATGGTGGGAAGTGGGAAAACGGACAACACTTTTTTTGGTGATAGCACGCGTAATTATAGCGAATCCGAATCGTCAAGAAAGGGCAATAGCCATACGGTAAAAGCTGGGTTTGATTATAATATGTCAGACCGTACTTCATTGAGTTTTTCGGGTAATTTAAGTATACGTGATAACAAGCGAATAGAAGACTTGAATTATGAGTTCTTTAAGCAATCGCAGATGACAGGAACGAGTGTTCGAAATTCAACACAATTTGAAGACGATCTTGGTTATGAATTAAACGCCGATTTTAGACATCAATTTAAGCGAGAAGGAGAGGAGTTGACAGGGAATGCAAGTTATGGGAGAGATAAGGAAGATGGTACAAATGATTTTTCTCAAAATTACACCGATGGACGGAGGGCCACCTCACGGAAGAATGTTACGGCTGAGGATGGCAAGAATATCAATCTTCAATTGGATTATGTTTTACCTTTCTCCGAGGTAAGCAAATTCGAGGCAGGCTACAGGTCTCAAATCAGAAAGTCATTTGATACCCAATTTTCCAGATCACTCGATTCTTTAGGTAATTATGTGCCGGATTATAGAATCAGCAACGATTTTGATTTCACGAGTACTGTCCATGCGATTTATGCGAATTATCAAAATAAATTAGCAGATAAAATTGGCTATCAAATCGGACTCCGGGGAGAGCAATTTGAACTAAAGTCCACCTATTTCTCCAAGGATCCAGCTGCAGTGGAAACAGAATCCAATGCTAAACAGAAATTTTTCAGGTTATATCCAACACTGTTTTTGACCTACGATGTTGGTGAAAGTGGAGATAAAGTTCAATTTAGCTACTCGCGCCGTGTTCAACGGGCTCGTGGTTGGCAAGTTAACCCATTTTTAAACGTATCCGATGATTTGAATTATCGTCAGGGAAATCCGAATCTGAAACCGGAAGATGTACACAGTTTGGAAATGAGCTTTGCCAAAACCTTTGGTAAAGTAAACCTCATATCTTCTGCCTATTTCAATCACGCAAGTGAGGTTATTCAGCCATTTGTTTACAAGATAGAGGATGGAAGAACATACAGTAGATGGGAGAATATGACCAGTCGTAATCTTTCGGGTTTTGAGTTTATTTCAAAGGTCAACGCAACGAAGGATTTTGACTTTACATTTAATCTCAATTTGATCCACATTCAGTATAATGCAAACCCGGACTACGATATTAAAGAACGAAAGGATTTTGCTTATAATGCTAATCTGACCGCTAATTATCGTTTTACACCAACGTTTTCTGCTCAAATGAGAGGCGAGTATAATTCTTCGCGTGTAATGGCTCAGGGGCAGATGAATGCCATGAAAGGTATGGATCTAGCCTTAAAAAAAGATGTGTTCAAGAAGAAAGCTTCAATTATGTTGAATGTGAGAGATGTATTTAATTCGCGAAAAATGAATGGTGTGACGGAGACCGCTCAACTTATATCAGATTTTGAGCACCGTTGGATGAAGAGGATGGTAACCTTATCACTTTCCTATCGGTTTGGTAGCCAAGATTTAAACAAATCAAAGAAAAAAGTGTCGAATACAAATGAAATGGGTGGCGGAGAGGAATATTAAAAAATATTCCTCTTTATACACTCAAATGCTTAAATTTAATTTTAAAACAAACCTAAAACTAAAAAGAATGAAGTTATTAAAAACAGTTCTTGCGGTATCGGTGATTGCTTTTTCAGCACATCTTAATACTGCCGTAGCGCAAGCAAAAAAAGAGGTTCCTGCTTACAAAATCTTAGATTTACCCCGTGTAGATATCAAGAAATTTAAAAAGAATAAAGCTGGGGCCTATGTTATTTTTGATGGTACTTCCATGGAAGGCTGGAGAGGATATGATAAGACAGCAGTCCCAAAAAGATGGGTAATTAATGAGGGAGCGATCAAATTTGATAGTCAAGCCAATGTTGGTAAAGAAGAAGGGGGTGACTTGGTCTTTGCTCATGATTTCAAGAATTTCGAATTGGAGATGGAATGGAAAGTTGCTAAAGGAGCAAATTCAGGTATCTTCTTTTTAGCGAAGGAAGTGGAAGGACAACCGATTTATATCTCGTCTCCAGAATGTCAGGTTTTGGACAATGAGAACCATCCTGATGCTAAAATGGGTGTAGATGGTAACCGTAAATCGACATCATTGTACGATATGATTCCTGCTAAGCCTCAGAATGGTAAACCGTATGGCGAGTGGAATAAAGTTAAGATCAGAGTAAACAATGGCAAGGTAGAGCATTTTCAAAATGGTGTAAAGGTTGTTGAATATACATTATGGGATAAGTCCTGGATTGATTTATTGCAAAAAAGTAAATTCAGTGAAGAAAAATGGCCTTTGGCTTTTGAATTGTTGAGCCATGTTGGTGGCGATAGCAAATCAGGGCTTATCGGTCTTCAGGATCATGGAAATGATGTATGGTTTAAGAATATTACCGTTAAAGTTCTAAAATAGAAAAAGCAGCTTTAAGCTGCTTTTTCTATTTTCTATAGTATCGATTGTAATTCTTTCAAGTCGATAATCATATGTGATACATCGTCTGGTTTTTCAATAACATTTGGGTTAAAGAAAATGGCATCCATGCCTACATTTATGGCTCCACGGATGTCGGCGTCAAGGTTATCTCCGATCATCAGTGATTGCTGGGCCTGCGCTTGAGCAGTCGTCATAGCAAACTCAAATATTCGGGGATCCGGTTTATTCACACCGATGACTTCGGAAATAAAAATATGTTTGAAGTATTTGTTCAGGTTGCTCTTTTCCAGCTTGGTCTCACAGGCCTCTTTAAAACCATTAGATATCAGGTGAAGATTGTATCTGTCACCCAAATAAGCCAAGGTTTCATGTGCATGGGGAAACAAGTTTGTTTTTTTTGGACAGATAGCGAGATACTCCAGTTCGAATTCTTCAGGAAACAACTCTGGATCCACACCTAGCTCGGTAAAGGTATCTGCAAAGCGAGCTTTCCTGAGTTCTGGTTTTGAAATCTTTCCGTGATGATAGAGTCCCCAAAGTCGGTGATTGTTAACCGTATAAGTTTCTATAAAACGAGTGGATGACTCTTGATTAAACAAGTGATCAAACTTGTATTTAAAATATAGCTCGTGCAGACTTTCTTCGGCATTTTTATCAAAATCCCATATTGTATGATCTAGGTCGAAGAAAATGTCTTTTTTCTCGTGATTAAACATATGCAAAATTAAAACAAATTAACCTGAAATTCCAAGTCAGTTAGGTTGTCTAGTAATGAAATTAAAGGTCACTTTTATCGATATCGGGTTTCCGATGATTTATATGACTGTTTGGTGATTTTAGTCTTATTGCGAATCGGTTAATTTTCTTCTTTGTGTCATAATCCTTCGGATATTTCCGAATACATGGGTGAATACCTATTTTTGTCACATGAAGAAAGCGCTGTTACTCTTTTATTTTCTATTGTTCTATGCGGTTATGCAACTGATATGGTGGGGGGTGATGTTTATCCGTTTTGACCCGAGTAAAAAGAACATGATCATAGGAGAGGGAATATTCTTCTTGATTATTTTCTTGTGGGGTGCATGGCGGTTGAAGCGGCTGGTTGAGAGGGAGCAGAAACTGCTTCAACAACAGCAGAACTTTCTTTTGGCTATTACGCATGAACTTAAATCGCCATTGGCTTCCGTCAAATTGTATATTCAAACTATTTTGAGGCGTGATCTTGACAAAGAGCAACAACAAACGTTCTTGAGAAACTCGCTGAAGGATATCGAGCGTTTGGATGATCTGGTGGAAAATGTATTGATGACAACCAAGTTGGACAGCCGAAATTACAGTATGCCGAAGGAGGATTTTAATTTTACTGCTTTGGTAGAACAGGTTGTAGATAGGCTTCAGAAGAATTCATGTAGTTCACAAGTTTTGAAACCTTATTTGGAAGCGGATATCATTATTCATGCAGATAAGTTTGCGATTAGTAATGTGGTTACTAATCTGATAGAAAATGCAATTAAGTATTCGCCGGCATGTGCTATGGTGGATGTGAAATTATATACGGAGAATAATAAAATAATTTTTTCTGTTGCTGACCATGGTATCGGTATCAGTGATGAAGAGAAAAAACTTATCTTTAATAAGTTTTATCGCGTGGGAAGTGAGGCAACACGAAAAACCAAAGGCACAGGTTTGGGGTTATATATCGTGAAAACCGTATTGCAGAAGCACGACGCGACCATAAAAGTTAAAGATAACACTCCTAAAGGGAGTATTTTTGAAGTAACATTTGAAAGAAATGCAAAGTAAACAAAGAATATTACTTGTCGAAGATGAAGAACACTTGTTAGAAGCTATCAAGTTGAATCTCGAAATGGAAGGCTACCGTGTTACTACGGCTACCGATGGAAAAAAAGCACTAAAAGTCTTCAAGGAGGAACGTTTCAACTTGGTGGTTTTGGATGTGATGATTCCCGAAATTGATGGATTCCAAGTGGCTGAAACTATTCGACTGCAAAACACTGAGGTTCCTATCATGTTTTTGACTGCGAAAAATAGCAGTGAGGATCGAATTACGGGTCTTAAGAAAGGGGCGGATGATTATCTGGTAAAACCTTTCAACTTAGAAGAATTGATCCTTCGGGTTGGAAATTTGGTGCGTCGTGGCATGAAACCGGACGATTTGAAAGAACTAAATTCTTACCAAATCGGTGATAAAACGATCTATTTTAATTCGTATGAGCTACATCATGCAGATGGCACGATCACTTCCTTGACAAAGAAGGAAACCATGCTGTTGAAATTGTTGATTGAACGACGTAATGAGGCCGTATCCCGGGAACAAATATTGGAGACCGTATGGAATTACGATGTTTACCCATCTACACGTACCATCGACAATTTTATCTTAACCTTCCGAAAATATTTCGAACCAGATCAAAAGCATCCGATTTATTTCCATTCTATCAGAGGTGTTGGTTATAAGTTTACCGACAATAACGCATAGGTAGAAAGAGATGATGACAATCAGGGCTAGAATAGCCGTTATTTTTATTGCTGCATTATTTTTGGGCTATGGCTTATACCAAGGGCATTATCAAACTGCTGTGCTGATAGCAGGTGGAATAGGTTACTTGATTTGGAGTCATTTTAGAGAAGGGTCCGTTTTTTTGGCAACGCAGGCTTTTCATAGGCAAGATTATGAAAAGACAAAAAATTTGCTAGCTGAGATCAAGAATCCGGACGCACTCCGTAAAGGCAGACGCAATTTCTATGAATTTATGATGGGAAATATTGCGCTTAAAGAGGAACGTGTCGATGAGGCCGAATATCATTTTCAGCTAGCTTCACGTCTGCCTTGGAAAAAAGATAATGAAAAGGGTATGGTTATGATTAATCTGGCAAATATAGCGCTGCGAAAGTTGGATTATGAAAGAGCGAGAGCTTATACAGATGTTGCCAATAAGTTACATCTGACGGCTAGACAGAACAGCATTATTACAAAAATAGAAAACGAAATTTCAAAACATTTATAGTGAGTACTACTTTACAAAACGACTTATTGATTAAAGCTGCATTTTCGCAGCAAACGGAAAGACCTCCTGTGTGGATGATGCGTCAAGCTGGACGCTTTATGAAGGAATATTGGGATATCAAGAATAAATATTCCTTTTTGGAGATGTGCAAAACACCAGAAATTGCTGCGGATGTCACTATGCTTCCGGTAGATTTGTTAGGCATTGATGCAGCTATTTTATTTTCTGATATTTTAGTTACAGCTGAAGCCATGGGAGGGGATCTGTCCTTTGAACAAGGTGTAGGGCCTCGTTTTTCTAATCCTGTTCGTTCTGTAAAGGATGCTGAAGCTTTGTCTACCAGCTGTTTGGATAAATTACAGTATGTTGCTGATGCAATCAAGGTCATTCAACAACGTCTTGACAGCCGTATCCCTTTGATTGGTTTTGCGGGAGCACCATTTACAATTTTAAGTTATTTGGTTGAAGGTGGATCTTCAAAAGATTTTAAGTTAACGAAGTTGATGTTGAATAATCAGCCTGAATTGGCACATATGATCCTTCAAAAGATCGCAGATGTAACGGTTGAATATCTTAACATGCAGATCGCAGCTGGTGTAAATGCAATTCAATTATTTGATAGCTGGGCCCTGGCTTTATCATGGAATGATTACCGTGATTTTTCGCATTATTATAATAAGCAGATTATTGCTAAGCTGAACCGTAAGGATATTCCAGTCATTTCATTTTGTAAAGGATCTTCTGTTTTTGCACCAATGATGGTCGAAGCGCAACCTGATGTTGTTTCTATCGATTGGAATGCAGATTTAAAAAATATTAAACAATCTCTGCCACAGGGTATTGCTGTTCAAGGGAATTTGGATCCATTCGTTTTGTATGCAGATAAACCTGTTATCAAAAAGAAGATTATCGAATTATTTGAGCGCATGAGAGGGGAAAATGGTTTTATCTTTAACTTGGGACATGGTATCATGCCAGATATTCCTTTTGATAATGTAAAATATGCCATTGAGGTTGTAAAGGGATTTAGCTATTAGTTTGCTATCTACTTCAAAAACAAAAACGACTTGCCTTTCGCAGGTCGTTTTTGTTTGTCTTATATTTAATCTATTTCTGTTGATATAGCACTTTTGTATATTGGATGTAAGATTTGCGCAATTGATGTTTGGACGTATTGAATGCTATTAACTTTTCTTATTTTTGTAACTATGGTGTATTTATATGCAAAAGCAGTTCATATTATCTTTGTGATTTGTTGGATGTCAGGTCTGTTTTATATGCCTCGACTCTTTATATATCATACAGAAGCTAAGGACAAGAGTCAAGAAGCGTTTGATGTTTTGCATAAAGAATTCAGTAAGATGGAAAAATTACTGTGGTGGGTTATTACTACTCCTGCGATGTACATCACTGTCTTTTCTGCACTAGTTATGTTATGCTATTCCCCTGGTTTATTATCCATGGGGTGGATGCATGTAAAACTCACATTCGTTCTGGGAATGATTATCTATCATTTTACCTGCCAGAAGATTATGTTCAAATTGAGTCGTCAAGAATCCAAATTAACTTCAACAAATCTCCGTTTGTTTAATGAAGTCGCGACAGTTTTATTATTTGCGATTGTTTTTACTGTTGTCTTAAAATCGGCACTGAATTGGATATTCGGCGTTTTGGGGCTCTTAATTTTATCCATCGCTTTAATGATGGCCGTAAAACTTTATAAGAAGTACCGGAACAAGAAAGCATAACAAAATGTTAAATTCTTTGGTTTCTTAATCCTTTTTTATTCTGTTTAGTCGAAGGATTATAAATTGAATCGGATTATGTACAGGAAAATTTTGGTTATGGTCTCGTTGCTTATTGTCGCAACGGCTGGGTTTGCGCAGCGATACAGACCTTTTGGCGGGGCATTAAATATCTATTCTACAGATGTTCCATTTTTTCTTTATATCAACAACGTTTTGTATAATAATAGGGCTTCCACGGATATTAGGGTATCCAATTTGACGAGTCGTCGTTATGATTTGCGTATTGTATTTGCTGACAGACAGCAACGCACATTGAATGGCAGTGGCGTTCAACTTGTCAATAGAAATGGTCAATATATGAACGTTGTATTTTCTGTCAGTAGCAGAGGCGGAAATAGGGGGATTGTCTTGGAATCCATGAATCCTGTTGATCGGTATAACAACGGTAATTATCGTGAGGATTTACCGTATAATAACCGGGATGGATATAGTAATGAACAAGGTAATGAGCGATACAGACAATCAGAAGATCGTGATGATTTGCCAAACAATAATCGTGGGGGATATAATAATGATCAATATAGGCAGTCAGAAGACGCTAAGGTCTATCGTAACGGTGTAGCGAATCAAGGAGGATATGCTGAAAATGAAGATAATGATTTGTCTGATGCCGGAGTAATGAATAAGACGAATTCCAATCGATTGAACGATCTATTAAATCAAAAGGAAAACGATCAGGATAGACTTGCTGTAGCTGCTCAGGAATTAAAAAGTATGCGCCTAAGTGTTACTGAAATTGTTGATTTAATGGAACTTTTTATACGAGATGATAATAAACTGGCCTTTGCCAAATATGCTTATCCAACCTGTGTGGATAAACAGAATTATGAGAAAGTAGGGGACGCCTTATCGTTCAGTTCAACAAGGGAAAAGCTAGTGGATTTTTTAAAAAAATAAAAGGAGCAAAATGCTCCTTTTTTATTCACCGCCAAAGCAGATATATTTTAATTCCATATATTCATCCAAACCGTGTTTAGATCCTTCACGACCTACACCAGATTGTTTTACTCCACCAAAAGGAGCTGCTGCATTTGAAATAAGGCCTGTATTGATACCTACCATGCCAGCTTCTAGCTGTTCAGCGACACGAAAACAGCGATTTATATTTGTACTATAAAAATAGGAGGCTAGTCCAAATTCAGTCGTATTGGCCATTGCTATTCCCTCTTCTTCTGTTTTGAAACTGAAAAGGGCGCAAATCGGACCAAAAGTCTCCTCGCGGAATATAAGCGCTTCTTTCGGAACGTTGGTCAGCACAGTTGGCTGGAAAAATAGATCTTTGATGACCTTTCCTCCAGTAGCCAATTCGGCACCATGATTTAATGCGTCTTGTACATGATGCTGTACTTTTTCTAGCCCTTTTGCATTGATTAAGGGGCCTACTTGGACGCCTTTGTCAAGTCCATTACCAACTTTCAATTTGCTGACAGCATGGCTAAGTTTCAATGAAAACTCATCATAGACATCTTCTTGTATTAGAAACCTATTGATGGAAACGCAAGTTTGCCCTGAGTTTCTAAATTTTCCGGCAAGCGCTCCTTCGACAGCAGCATCAATATCCGCATCGTTAAAAACCAAAAAGGGAGCATTCCCACCGAGCTCCATAGATACTTTTTTAATGTTAGAGGCTGATTGTTCTATGAGTGTTTTTCCGACTTCGGTAGAGCCTGTGAAGGATAGTTTTCTTATCAGGTCGTTCGTAGCTAGTTCTTTGCCGATACCAACACTGTCTTTTCCTGTAATGACATTAAAAACACCCTTTGGAACCCCAGCATCTTCAGCCAGTTTAGCCAATGCTATAGCAGAAAATGGGGTTTGGGAGGCCGGTTTTAGCACAACGGTACAACCAGCTACCAATGCAGGAGCAACCTTTCGGGTGATCATCGCTAATGGAAAATTCCAGGGCGTAATTGCTGCTACGACCCCTACACCTTGCTTAATTGTAAGCATTCTAGTTCCTTTTTTATGGGCGGGTATTGTTTCACCATAGGCCCTTTTTCCTTCTTCTGAAAACCATTCTACGAAAGAACTACCGTAGTCAACCTCTACCCTCGATTCGCTTAGCGGTTTACCGCTTTCTAGGGTCATGATTTCCGCAAGATCGTCTTTATAGTATTGAATAAGATCGTACCACTTGCGGACGATGTTGCAACGTTCCAGTACAGTTGTGTTTTTCCAGCTTTTCCATGCCTTGTCGGCATCAATTATAGCTTTAGTACAGTCAACTACTTTTAAATCTGGCAACGAAGCAATAACTTTTCCTGTTGCAGGGTTTACCACATCAAAGGTGTGTTTTGACTTGATAAATTTCCCATTGATATAGGCACTGTCAATTAAAAGAGTATTTTTCATCGATGTAAATTTAATTGTCACAAGTATAATTAGAAGATTTCTGAGCTGAACTTCACTTCAATATGATTGCTTTTTGTTCAAATGAATCTTTCTCGCTCAGATTTTGAAGGTATCGTACAAAACTCATTTTTTCCAAACCATCGATAGCGGTTTTTAGCAAAATAATCATAAAGCGCATCTCTCCACGAAAGTGGTAAAATCTTCAGTAAATAACATGTAATGTAGGGGAAGCCCAATTGCTTACAAATCTTTAAAACAGCTTCACTTTTGAGATAGGTACCGGCTGGAGATAGGAAAACGATGGAATCAGTATTTTTGGGGATATTTGTTAGCGCGGTCCGGGCAAATTCAGACTGCAAGGAACTAAATAAGAATTTCTTTCTGCGATCGATCCTTAATAATAGTTGAACAAAGTGATTACAGATCAAGCAATCACCATCGAAAAAGATGATATATCTCCCTTGTTGTTCCATATTATAAAGTTAATTCTATTTATTGAAAGTACTGCCATAACAAGATCATAAATGGAAGCGATTTTATCATCATTGGGGTTTAATTCTCTATATTAAAAAAGGCGGTGTTTCCAATAGAAACACCGCCTTTTTTTATTCCTTTTTATAGATTTTTCATGATTGTATGTCCCATACGATCCCTTTTAGTTTTTAAGTACTCTTCATTAAAGGGATTTGCCGTTATTTCAATAGGTACATTTTCTATGATTTCAAGACCATAACCTACTAGTCCAGCACGTTTTGTCGGATTATTTGACATAAGACGCATTTTTGTGACACCAAGATTTCTAAGAATCTGGGCTCCTACACCGTAGTCTCTTAAATCTGCCTTGAACCCTAACTGCACATTGGCGTCTACCGTATCCAAACCATTTTCTTGTAATTTGTAAGCATGTAGCTTATTGATCAGTCCAATACCGCGACCTTCTTGATTCATATAGACAATAACACCTTTACCCTCTTGCTGGATCATTTCCATTGCTTTGTGTAATTGAGGGCCACAGTCACAACGGCAAGAGCCAAAAATATCACCCGTAACACAAGAGCTATGCACCCGTACTAAAATAGGTTCATCTTCATCCCACTCGCCTTTGTAAAGCGCTAAATGTTGTTCGCCAGTGTCCTTTTGTGTAAAGGCTTTCATTTTAAAATCACCATATTGCGTTGGCATATTAACAGTGACTTCTTCATTGATTAAAGAGTCGTGCTTAAGACGGTATTCAATCAGATCTTCAATACTAACGATCTTTAAGTCAAATTTTTTAGCAACTTCCATTAGTTCCGGAAGTCTGGCCATTTCACCATCTTCTTTTAGAATCTCAACCAATACACCCGCTGGTTCAAATCCTGCTAATCGAGCGAGGTCAACTGTAGCTTCAGTGTGTCCTGTACGACGTAATACACCACCATCTTTCGCTATGAGCGGGAAAATATGTCCTGGTCTACCTAATTCTTCATAATGAATATTAGGATCGATCATTGCTTTAATTGTTTTCGAACGATCCGACGCAGAAATACCGGTTGTACAACCATATCCCTGTAAGTCAATGGAAACTGTAAAGTTCGTTTCATATATCGCTGTATTCTGTCCCACCATTAAGTCGAGGTGTAATGCATCTGCTCTTTCTTTTGTAATAGGGGCACATACTAGTCCACGACCGTGAGTCGCCATAAAGTTGATGATTTCGGGAGTTGCATTGCGGGCCGCAGTGACAAAGTCTCCTTCATTTTCGCGATCTTCGTCATCCACGACGATTACTACTTTTCCTGCCTGTATATCAGCGATCGCTTCTTCGATCGTGTTTAATTTGAAATCCATTTATTGATATATTGTAATTGGTACAAAGTTAGTGTAGAATCTAAATTTATTTATAATAGCGTTGTCACAATCTAATGTGATTCTTTTAATTTATTCTTTTTTGCAAGCTTTTCCTTAATCCACTTCCAAGCGGCTTCTACTTTTAATTTATATTGATCAATATCAAATAAGGCAGAATCAGTCGTCGACTTGTATGTTAGAAAAGCAGCTAGTGGTGTTAAGACAATAATGGCCATCCACATGCCTACGGCTGATGATATAGCACCATCTTTCGCTGTTTTTTCTGCAACTGTAGAGATAATGTGATAGATCAGAAAGAAAATGATGGCCATCACGACCGGAAGACCGAGTCCACCTTTTCTGATAATGGCTCCTAGTGGAGCTCCGATTGCAAATAGTAAAAGACAGGAGACAGCTAGGGTAAACTTGCGATGCCATTCAATACGATAGCGTATATCTTTCGACTTGTAATCTTTAAACTCAAGTGTACGTCCATTCAGATCTTCCTTTAAATAATTCAACTGATTTAACGCATTCATGGTGATCTGTGCGCGTTGTTCTTGGGGAACAAGATCGGTAAGCAAATTTTTAAAAGGTTTGATCTTAGCTTCTTTGACCTTTGGCTGTCCAGGTTGATTCGCACTAAAATATTTCGAATAGATATTATATCGGGTGTCTAATGTACGGACGATCGCTTTTCCCATACTGTCTATCTTAATATGGTTGGAATCAATGTACATGTCTAGCTGTTTCAGGTTTAACATGGCATGGTGGCTCTTGAAGAGATTTTCATCCGTTTTACCTTGTTGAAAACTTCCCATATCAAACTTTTGCTCTGTTTCCTTGAACTTAAATCGCGTAAATTGCTGACGTGGATCGTAGGTTTTGGAGTTTTTAGTGCGTGCTTCCTCATAGCGTATACCATCCTTAAGTTTTAGGATCATATAATTGTTGTCAGGAGAGTTATAGATATACCCTTCTTTCGCCATAAGTACATTATTGGCTGTATTACCGCCACGATGATCATAGATCATCAAGTCATAGAGAATTGTTCCCGCTTTGTTTTTTCCCCTAGCTCGGATTGAGTAACCTGGAATGGTATTGTTGAAGATTCCGGGTTTGATGAGGAAATCTGCTTTTTTATTACGTACATCAGTAAGTAGCGTACCCATTTTTAGGTTCACTACCGGGAGAATATAGTCGGAGAACAGAAAAGAACTTGTTGCGAAAATTGCAACGAGTATAAATAGTGGGGTCATCGCTTTACGTAAAGATACGCCTGCAGCCTTGATCGCAACTAATTCGTAGCTTTCACCCAGATTTCCGAAAGTCATAATGGAGGAAAGGAGCATGGATAAAGGCATTGCCATTTGGATTTGAACAACGCATTGATATCCAATTAGCTCCATGATCGTATACCATTCAAATCCTTTTCCAATCAAATCATCAATGTACTTAAATAGGAAAAGCATCAATAAGACAAACATCACAATAAAGAATGTGACAATAAATGGTTTTATGAAAGCTTGAAGAATAAGTAAATGAACCTTTTTCATCCGTGACGCAAAGCAAATTGATGCCTTTACATTAAGGCATCTCCCAACTAAGAGTTCCAGCTGGAGCTCTTAGTGGAAATATATTGCAAAGATAGGCTTTTTTATGCACCTATAACACTTTGAAGATAGACTATTGAATTTTTCCAAATTAACTTTCTATTTTCAAGGTCTTCTTCTTTAGCGTAATCTGTTATTTTAAGAGCAACATCATTTGTTAGCTCGTCTTGATCGATCTCCAGATCGAAATAATAGGGATCATCATCGAGCCATTTAAAGCGTACAGATTTATTTTCTCTCGATGCTACAATTTTTGCTCGGTGAGGTTCATCATCCCAAATGAAAGTATAAACGGTGTCTTTATAGTTTACATCATCTGCAAACCATTGTGCCAATTCGTTTGGTTCTTGCAAATACGGAAATAAAATTCTAGGTGAAGAGTTGATGATATATTCTAGTTGGAATTTTATTTTATCTGCCATAAAAATGTTTTTTTAAATTTTAGTTTGTTTAAATCAAAAATAAGCTATATTTGCATTCCCAAAATGGCGGGGTAGCTCAGATGGTTAGAGCGTTGGATTCATAACCCAAAGGTCGGCAGTTCGATTCTGCTCCCCGCTACAAATCTCTTCCAAAATTGCTTTTTACTGCATCAACTTATTATTTGTAATAATACATATTTATTTTGTTATTGCAAGTTTTTTTGTAAAAAGTTGCCCCTGTTTTTTGATAAACATGTTGTTTTTAGGACTATCAATTTTTTCAACTACTGTTTCTATTTTTCAATGATAAATTTATTGAGTTAAAAATGAGTTTGTTGCGTTTAATGCGAGTTTTAAATAGGTCAGAATTGGTAAAAAAATAAAAAAATCTTTTGAATTGACATACGAAGTGGTATATTTGCATACCGAAACGGCGGGGTAGCTCAGATGGTTAGAGCGTTGGATTCATAACCCAAAGGTCGGCAGTTCGATTCTGCTCCCCGCTACCAAAAGCATCAGTCTGTTAAGATTGATGCTTTTTTTATGATTGTATGTATTTCCGTTTTATCAAATTACCTTTTTTTCGCCGCCGACATGAGTACATCTATCTTTGTATTGTTTTATGGATAATATTTAAATAATGAATATAAGACCTATACTAACCCTATTCTACTTTTTTATCTGCTATCATGTTTTTGCACAAGAAGGCACAATAAGCCATGTCGTTACACATCAACGGAAAACCATTCTTTGTGATGCGCAGAAAGGCGAGAATTCCTATCCAGCTTGGGGGGTATTTCCTAAAGAAAACGATCCTGTAAGAAAGGTTACTATGTTTATTACCCTTGGGAGCCCAGATAGTTTGCGCACAGCACATTGGGATTATTTGGATCACATCGTATTGCGTCGTAAAGGAGGCAAAAATGGAGCTGTGCTAAATTATGAATTAGGAAGAATGCTTACGCCATATGGTAGTATCTATAATAAAGGATGGAGTTGGAAATGGCAGGTCGACGTAACTGATTTTGCTCCTTTCTTAAGGGATAGCGTGGAAATTGTCTATACTCATTCTGGTTTTGAGGACAAGACTGTAGGGTGGGCACTCACTGTAGATTTTGAAATTTTATCAGGTCCACCAGTTGTTACCCCATTGGGAATAACAGCGCTGTGGAATAAAGCATATAAATATGGGGATGTCAACGAAAAGATAGCCGAAAATCTACTACCAATAACATATACCTCGAGTCCGGGAGCAGCATTGAGCCGAATACGTATTCAGCATACAGGGCATGGTATGGATAAACCACGTGGCTGTAGTGAATTCTGTAGCCGATGGCGCGAACTCACCTTCGATGGAAAGACTGTAGACAGACGTGATATGTGGAAGAAATGTGGTGGTAATCCACTTTATCCACAAGGCGGTACCTGGGTACATGACCGCGCATATTGGTGTCCTGGAGATTTACAGCAGCCTGATTTTATTGATGTATTTACCAGAGTTGGCACTCATCAAGTTGCCTTACAGATGGAACCCTATACAGCGACAGACAATGTACAGGCTGTCGAAAATATATCGGCTTACTTGTTTCAATATTCAGCCCCCAAACAAAAGGTAGATGTTGCAGTCGAGTCAATAATGGTTCCAAGTGATGAACAGCGTTTCTCTAGATTAAATCCGGCGAGTGCTGGCCCAAGGATCTCTTTCAGAAATTTAGGTGCTGACCCGATTCGATCCCTAGAAATTGTTTATGGCACGAAAGGATTTCCTGTCAAAACTTTCCATTGGAAAGGTAATCTTTCTTTTAATCAAGTTGCAGAAGTTATACTACCCGGAGAAATACAGGAAAAAGATCGGGAGAATGTATTCACGGTGTCACTTCTTAAGCCTAATGGAAAGCCGGATGCATGGCCCACAGACAATAAGGCGGAAAGCGTCTTTACAGCGCTGCAGAAATTTCCCACTGATTTTATTTTGGAGTTTACGACCAATAATAAACCAGCGGATAATCGTATATTTCTAATGAATGCAAAGCAGGATACGGTCTTTTGTAAGACAGGCTCTCAACTGGCAGCGGCAACGATGTATAGAGATACTTTACATCTTAATGAGGGAAATCACTCACTCTCTTTGGTTGATACTGCAGGTAACGGACTGCAGTTTTGGGCACAACCTGAAAATGGTGATGGTCATTTACGGATTTTCGATCTGAAAGGAAACCTTATTCATGCTTTTGAAAGCGATTGTGGAAATGGCGAAATGTTTAGTTTCAATGCCAAACGTGGATTTGAGATGGACACAATTTCAACGCAATATGCCTTCTCACTTTATCCAAGGTCGGTTGTGGATAAGACGCAACTGAGCGTAGTGTCCAATAAACAGAGCGAGATGACAGTGCTTTTTATGGTTGATGGCGTTTTGTGGCAAAAACATGAATACAAATCCATTCAACGAGCTGTCCTGAGCTTTGATCTGAGCCACCTACCTCCAGGAAGAATAATCGTTGAAGTTCTGATGGATGGTATGAGTCGATTTAAAGGACGGATAAATAAAAGATAAGCGGATAAAAGAAAAGCACGAAGATATTTTGTGCTTAGATTTTGACGAAACAGATAAAAAAAGCTCCATTAATGGAGCTTTTTTTATCTGTTTCGTCAATTGTCGTCGTAAGCTAAGCCTTTCCAGTCTTCTCTCTGTAGGTACTTCAGCATAAAAAAGAATACGACCCATGCAAGTCCGGCTAAGATCCAAATTAGAGTTTCATAGTGGAAAATTGTTTTATGTAAGTATCCCAAAATACCTAATAGGCCTAATATCAGTAGATTATTTATTGCTTTTGAATTGGATTGACTAGCCTTAGAAAACGGATAGTTTTTGACAATAAAAAGCATAATCAGAATACTTTCGATACTCCCGACCGCGGAAGATAATAGCAGATCATTAATAGAACTGAGACCAAATAGCGGTACACAGATAGAAAGAAACAGTATGTTGAACGGTAAAACATATTTAATAAGACATGCTTTGAGAACTCCAGTCATTAGTTGTCCCGGTTTTTGTATCGGAGTCACATGGTAGACCCAGGCCGCTTTATATTTATTACTTTGGGTAATAAGCTGGAAAACGGTTAATATGGTCAATAACGAAAGATAAAACATAATGATATACAAGCCTGAATCCCGAAGTTTCGCTATTTTGCCAGCTATTGGGAGATCATCTCCTGTACGTAGAAATAAAAAGACAAAATAAATAGGTAGATAAGCCAACGAAGGGTATAGCTGTTGCTTAAATTCTCTCGTTTTAGAACTTATCAGCCATACAATGCCAAATCCAGCCTCTTCAACTGGGGATGAGCAAACGCTCGAAGAGATCCTTTTATATAGCGGTAATTTGGAGGGATTATCTCGGGGTAATTGTGAACTTTCACTAGGGAGGTTATCGGCACTTGCTAGTGCAGCTATTTTTGCATTAAATCCACGTGAAAATAGCTTAGTACAAGCGTAGATACCAGCAAAGGGAGTTAGTATTCCCAGTGTTGATAAGATGACCAAATGTACATTGTGGTTACCAAAGAGTAATGGTTGGAATGATGCAATCCAGGTACTTGGGAATATCCAAAGAAATCTGAGCTGTTCCATCGTTAAATGGGATTCCACAATAGATTGGATCAAATTTGGGCCAACATAATAGGATAGAAAAAGAACCAGTGAGAGACCGATCTGTATATAAGTAATTACATCTTTAAACTTTTGGATGGGGAGATATTTGATGCTAATCAGATAAAATCCATTAACAAATATCAGCGCGATTAAAGTGCTTAGTATAAGCTGCAGGCATAAAAGAAAGACGGAGACGATATCCCAATTGAATAATACATAAATAAGCACAGGTAAGGTCAACGCAATTACTTGATTAAAAAGCTTGATTGCAATAAAAGTTATTCGGGAAATAGCTAAAGTCTTGTCATTAACTGGTCTGGGCATAATGATATACTGATCCCGGGTATCTAATAATATGGGTGAAAAATCGGATACCAACGTAATGCTTAACATGCTAATGAAACTGAGTAGCATAATCGAAACGGCTAAGTACCTATCTGGAATCGAAAAAATAATTACCATGAATATCAGGCCAAAGATGAGATACAATAAGAATTGTAAAATCGATGACGAAGAAGATGATTTCCCTGAGCTACGTTTCCTAAAGCTAATCGGCTTTCTGTTCTCTAAGATTACTTTGGTTTCTAAGATGATCTTAAACTGTTCATAATTGATGCCCAAGCCTTTCCAAACCCCACGAAAAAGAAGGATAAATTTTAATATAAATTTTTCCATGTTATTGAATTGCTGTAATGATATTGGAAGCGTCTAATGCACTGTTGCCTGTATTGGTTAATTTAGCAAATATATGCTCCAATGATTCGTTAGGATCTGTTTTTAGTTCCTCAATTGTACCATCCGCAATGATGCTGCCCTGATTTATCAGTAAAATCCGATCAGATACTTTTTCAACAACGTCCATCATATGTGAACAATAGAAAATTGTTTTCCCTTCTTTTGCAAGTAATGAGATAAGTTCTTTGACAAAGATAACAGCATTGGCATCGAGTCCAGATAATGGTTCATCCAGTACGATGATTTGTGGGTTATGAATAATTCCTGAAATTAAAAGTACTTTTTGACGCATTCCTTTGGAGAAGGTATCCATCCTATTATTTACATTAGATTCAAGGCCAAAAGCTGCTAACAGTTTTAAGGAACGTTCTTGAATGACATTGTCTTCCATTCCATAAAGTTTACCTACAAAATCCAAGTATTCCATGGGAGTCAGGACGTCATATAATTCTGCGTTTTCGGGAACATATCCCAATAGTGCTTTTACTGCAAGTGGATCTTCTTGAATATTGATGCCATTAACTTCTACAGTGCCTGTGAAATCTTCGATTAGTCCTGTTAATATTTTAACGGTAGTGGATTTGCCGGCACCATTTGGGCCAATATACCCGATTACTTGACCTGGGAATATGTCAAGGTTGATTCCTTTCAATATTTCTTTTACTCCGTATGATTTTTTTAGGTCAACAATACGGATGAGGGGTAATATACTTTCCATATGATTATAATCTTCAAAGTAAACTTACATAAAAAATTGGAGTTATAGTTTCCAATTGAAAAGTATATATTTAATATTCTTGAGAAGAATGTCTCTATTTTAATCAATAGAAAAGGGACCTTTTGGTCCCTTCAAAACTATGTTATTTTCAGAAAAACTACCTGTCGTTTTTGGGATATCCCTCTTCATCAAGATCATCTCTCAGATCTTCTTCGTTCTCGGCTAATTTCTTGTCCAAAGGGGATAGCCGTTCATGTTTAAAAGTCTCAATTCGCATGTTAGCTTCATCTAGATCTTCTTCTTCGAGCTCATCTTGTGTTGCATATTCATCTCCGACAAATGGATTAGAATCATCGTATGTTGAATCATCATCAATTGAGCCCTCAGCTACAGTATCATAGTCGGCGGGGTGGTCATAATCTGGGTCATTGTCATCGACATCCATTTCATAACTGTCAAGCTCTTCATTGAAAGCAAGGTCCTGATCCATATCGGAATAGTCTTCTTCGACTTTCCCATTTTTATGCTCTTTTTTTGACATAATCCTACTCATGTTATTCATTTGTAAAACAGTTCTCAAAAAAAAAAGTTTTGAATTTATTCGGCAAAACGATTATTCCAAAAGTATTAAGAGATTATGGGTTCAGGATATCCTTCTGAAGGATAAAAACACAAAAAATGGTTAAAGCATTAAAACAATGTAATTATATGTTTGTTCTATCTTAAAATAGGAATTATGATCTTCAAGCGTTTAAATTATCAGACTTTACAGAGTTTACGCCTACAAGGCTACAATATTTTATTGGCCATTGGTCGAGCTGAAGACGAGAACCCAATTTATTTCCCGATGAAATTGGATTCTTTTAATTCCAGTACCTCAAATTTTGAAAGTGATGATGCAGCTACCTTTCAAGGAAAAAAGATTCTTATTTTGGATGAGGCCATTCAACGCTCCTTAAATCATGATCTTAATGGTATAATCCAGCTTGACAATTAAGCACTATTTTTAGCTCTTTTATAAGAGCTAGGTGTAATGTTTCTTTTCTTCTTATAGAAATTGGTCAGGTGACTTTCATCATTAAATCCTAATTCTTCTACAATTTGTTTCATTGTGTATCTGTTGGATGCTAATCTCTCTTCAACTAGTTTAATACGAATATCATCTATATATACTTTGTAGCTTTTTGAATATCTTTTTTTAAAAAATGCCCCAAAGTAATTTGCTGAAATTTGGAACTGATCTGCGATTGATCTGATTTGTAATTTATCTGGGAAATAAATATTTTGCTGTATGTATTGCTCGATCTCTTGAGACATTTCATATGACTCGTTAATAGGTAGCTCCAGATCCTTCAAAATATTTTCGACTAAAGCGAAGAGGGACATTGTCTGGTGGAATATAAAAATTGATTGTGCTGTATCTTCACTCTCATATTGTTGAATCAGAGATATTACCCGCTCGATTAGTTTTTTATTTTCCTTTTTAAGCGATAGGCTCTTATTTAATAAAGTCTTCGAGTTGAAGATATCAACCGGATTGTGAGAAAGTCTGAAATTTTGTTGTATAAGGTGCAGGTCTTTAAAATAGGAGTTTGAGAAATAGAGTACAAATGCGATTGTATCCTTTTTTGTCTCAAGTGTTTCGAAATCTTTATTCAAAAAAAGTAAATTCTCTTTTGAAAATTTTAAGTTATTTCCTTTCGATACGAGTGTGCCTTCGGATATATAAACTAACGCAAAATCAAAACCTGTTTTGTTTAGTTCTAATTTGTGTTTGTGTTTGATTTTTTGAGATTCGAAAGATAAATTCATCATATGTACAGACCCTTTGGAAAATAATCGCTACAAACCTAAGAAAAATGGATTAAAGACTTTACTTTTTCCTCTCTTAAATCTACATGGATTACAGTTATGTATTCACAATAAAATATAAATCATTCGTTGTTTTAAACGGTTATCAAGTGCTTTTTGCATTTCTAGTCATCTTTTCAATAGTATCCCATTGATCTTCAGGAATAATATCTAATCCATTGAACTCTCCAGCCCCCTTAAGCCATTCGCCGCCATCTATCGTGATAACATCTCCGTTGATATAACTCGCATAATCGGATACCAGATAGGCCGCGAGGTTAGCTAATTCCTCCAGTTTACCCAAGCGGCCCAAGGGGATACGTTTGGTAGGTGAGAGGAGTTCTCCTAATTCGCCTGGGAGTAACCGTTCCATGGCGCCCGAAGTTTGGAATGGACCAGGAGCTATAGCGTTGAGCCTTATTCCTTTTTTTCCCCATTCTACAGCTAGAGATCTGGTTAGCGCAAGAACTCCGGCTTTAGCAGTTGCAGAAGGAACAACATATCCCGACCCAGTCCAAGCATAGGTTGTGACGATACTGAGTATAGCTTTATTCTGTTCATTTGCCTCAATCCATCGTTTGCCCAGCGCTAGGGTATAGTTTATACTCCCTTGGAGCACGATACCAATAACAGATTCGAAGGCTCGGTGGCTTAAACGTTCGGTAGGCGAGATAAAATTTCCAGCAGCATTGTTTATGAGGATATCTATCCCCCCAAAATGTTCATATCCATAGGAAACGACGCGTTCGACATCTTCATAATTTCGCACGTCTCCAGCTACTGCAAGACATTTTGCCTGATGTTTTTCCGACAATTCGTTTGCTGTATGTTGTATAACATCATCTTTGCGGCTTGTGATCAGGCAAGAGGCGCCAAGCTCGAGAAAGTAATCTGTCATGGCTTTCCCTAGACCTGTACCACCACCCGTAATCAAAATTCGTTTTCCTTTTAACGCGTTTTCCTTTAACATACCCATATGCTGTCCAGTTTTATGTATCCTTAAGTTACACAAATTTGGGATAAAATAAAAGCCAGGAGGGAGCGGATAAAAATAGTTCAGGAATAAATGGAGGTAGAGATATAAACAAAAGCAGGAGCTATTCATCGAATAGCTCCTGCTTTAAAATTTCCATTCTGAATGGAATGGAGTATGCTTATGCGCCTAATTGTACGCGTTTGAAAGCAGTTACAGTCAATCCTTTAGAAACAGAATCTAAGAATTGAGCGATGTTTTTAGAAGAATCTTTTACGAATTCTTGATTTAACAAAGTTGTATCTTTGAAGAATTTGTTCAATTTACCTTGAGCAATTTTCTCAGCCATTTCAGCTGGTTTTCCTTCAGCGATGATTTGTTCTTTAGCAATGGCAATTTCACGCTCGATTGTGTTTTGATCAACACCATCTTTGTCAATTGCAATTGGGTTCATTGCAGCAATTTGCATTGCTACATCTTTACCAGCTTCTTCAGCACCAGCTGCATCAGCAGAAAGACCTACTAATACACCTAGACGGTAGTTCCCGTGGATATAGGCGATAACTTTTTCAGCAGTGATAGTTTCGTATTTAGAAACGTCAATTTTCTCACCAATTACACCAGTTTGCTCGATTAAAGAATCAGCGATGTTTTTGCCATCAAGTTCCAAACCTTTTAATTCTTCCAAAGAAGCAGGTTTATTGTTTAATGCAAGATCTGCAATTTTTTCAGCGAAAGCTACGAAGTCTGCGTTTTTAGCTACGAAGTCAGTTTCACAGTTAACTTCAACTACGATACCTGATTTACCATCAGCAGTCGCTTTAGCGATGATAACACCTTCGTTAGAGTCGCGATCTTGACGGCTAGCAGCTACTTTAGCGCCTTTTTTACGCAAGTAATCTACAGCAGCTTCAAAGTCACCATTAGACTCAACCAAAGCTTTTTTACAATCCATCATACCAGCGCCAGTTTGTTGACGCAATTTGTTTACATCTGATGCAGAAATTTGTACTGACATGTTTATTTCTTTTTATTATTATTTACGACTGAAATTTGTACAATATTAACTTAAAACATGTTAAGCTAATATGAAGTTTAACATTCCTTGATAAACGAGTGTTGTTAAACCAAAAAACCGGACAGAGAGGCTAGTTCAAGAAAAGTAAACTTTTCCAGAAACTAACGCTACGCCATCCGGTTTGGAATAAAAATATTATTCTCCGTCTTTCGCTTTGCGAGGACGTTTAGCTTCTGAAGCTTCACCATTATCAGCTTTTGCTTTAGCAGCAGCAGCATCTTTTTCAGCTTCTTCTTCTTTGTCGCGTTTGCGCTCGTCCAAACCTTCTTGGATTGCTTGACCAATGATACCTGCGATTAAGCTAATAGATTTGCTAGCGTCATCATTTGCTGGGATTGGGAAATCAATATTTGAAGGATCAGAGTTTGTATCTACCATTGCAAAAGTAGGGATGTTCAATTTCATTGCTTCAGAAACAGCGATGTGTTCTTTTTTCACATCGATGATGAATAAAGCAGCTGGCAAACGGTTCAAATCAGCGATACCTCCTAAAAGGTTTTCTAATTTGATACGCTCACGTTGAATCATCAACTTCTCTTTTTTAGACAATACATCGTATGTACCATCTTTTTGCATTTTGTCAATGTTAGACATTTTTTTGATAGACTTACGAACTGTAGCGAAGTTTGTAAGCATACCACCTAACCAACGCTCAGTTACAAAAGGCATATTAACCTCTTTTGCTTGTTGTGCGATGATCTCTTTTGCTTGTTTTTTCGTTGCGACGAATAAAACTTTGCGACCTGATTTTACGATTTGTTTGATAGCTGAAGCAGCTTCTTCTAATTTCGTAAGAGTTTTGTTCAAGTCAATGATGTGGATACCGTTACGTTCCATGAAAATGTACTTAGCCATTTTCGGATCCCATTTACGTGTAAGGTGACCAAAGTGCACACCTGCATCCAATAAATCTTGATAAGTAGTTCTTGCCATTTTTTGATCCTCCTTTGATTAACGTTTACTGAATTGGAATCTTCTACGAGCTTTACGACGTCCTGGTTTCTTACGTTCAACCATACGGTCATCACGTGTTACTAAACCTTTAGCGCGTAATGCAGGTTTAACTTCTGGGTTAAGTTCAACCAAAGCTTTTGCGATCGCTAAGCGAACAGCTTCTGCTTGACCTTTAACACCACCTCCGTTAACGTTTACTTTTACATCAAAGTTTGCTAATTCACCAGCTACATTCAATGATTGTGTAGCGATGTACTGCAAAGGTAATGTTGGGAAATACTCTTTGTAGTCTTTACCGTTTATGATAATGTTTCCGCTACCAGCAGTTAAGTAAATGCGGGCAACAGCAGTTTTTCTTCTTCCTGAAGTGTTAGTTGTTGACATGTCGATCCTCCTTAAAATTTAACTGGTTTTGGATTTTGTGCTTCATGCTTGTGCTCAGTACCAGCATAAACGTAAAGGTTTTTAAATAATTGACGACCTAAACGGTTTTTAGGAAGCATACCACGAACAGCTTTTTCAATGATGCGTTCAGGGAATTTAGCCATTAACTCTTTTGGAGAAACAAAGCGTTGACCACCTGGATATCCAGTGTAGCGAACGTAAACTTTGTCGCCTAATTTGTTTCCTGTCAATTTGATTTTGTCCGCATTGATAACGATCACGTTATCTCCGCAGTCTACGTGAGGGGTGAATGTAGGCTTATGCTTACCACGAATTACTTTCGCGATGTTGCTCGCCAAGCGCCCCAAAATCTCTCCTTCAGCGTCAACAACGATCCACTCTTTGTTAACGGTGTTCTTGTTGGCAGAGACAGTTTTGTAACTTAACGTATTCACTTGCTTTTGTTTAAATAATTTATTAAAATATTTTTCCTTCCCTTATCTCAAGGGTCTGCAAAGGTACATCTATTATTCTATATTTTAAAATCTATTTTGCTTATTTTGTTGAAAACGAGTTGAATTTCAAACGAGCCACACTAATCTCAATATTTTTACAACTTCCTCGAATGAATATTGTTACATTAGTTAGTATATTGCAGGAAGAATTTTTAAATTATTATAGCGGAAGTAGATGAGATTGAATTTTTTAGATAAACGATTTTTTTTAAGTTTTATTGGTTTATTCCTAGTAGCACTGGGCTCATTAAAGGCACAATCTTCGGATAAAAAGCCTAAACCTTACGATGCACGATTCAAAAACGTACAGGAAATATTGAAGCAAGGCAAAATTGGTCCGGGCATGGATTCTTTGGACGCCATACTCCCGGATTACCCACAAGCTGATGATATCTATTTTACAAAGGCAATCCTTCTTGCACAGATGAGAAATCAAGATGGAGCAATCGAAGCCATAAAAGAAGCGTTGAATATTCAGCCTAAGCCTGAATATCTAAGTTTTGCTGTAGATGCGTTTAAAAGTAAAAACGACGCGGATAGTGCGTTAATCTATCTCGATAAGTTGATAGATCAAGATGACAATAATACAGCCTCACTAAAACGGGAGCGTATCATGCTCCTTTTCAATGGCGGTTATAAGGATGTGGCTCTGGAGTATTTCTATAAAACCAAAGAGATCGCAGTCGCTTCTGATACCTTGGACATGGTTGGTAGTGTCTTGTTAAATGATGCCGGTAATTATAAAGCGGTCATTGATCTTTTGAAACCCTGGGCAGACAAAGGAACTTCGCTGGCTCAAGTATATGGTCAATTAGCGCAAGCTTATAATCTTTCCAAAAACTCGAAGCTTGCATTGGACTATATTAATAAAGGAATTCAGACAACAAAAGAGGATTTTCTTTATTTCGATTTGGCTGATCTCTATCGATTTGATAAAAAGGTGAAATTATCTTTCGATGCACTTAAACAAGGATTTCAATCTAAGAAAGTTGACTTTGCAGATAAGAATCGAATTATAATGACCTTGTTGAATCCGAAAGGCCCCTATTCAAAAGACCAACTTTTGGAACTGGTCAATATCTTGGTTGAAGTTCATCCACGTATTGCCGAAAGCCATATGGCAAAGGGACAAGTGTTATGGTTGAGAGATGATAAGTCAGCTGCTCAAAGTTCGCTAGCAGTTGCAGTTAGTATGAACCCCTATCAAATTGATGCTTGGCGGATGCTGATGAGTTTGGATATGGACAAAGGCGAATTTGATCAAGCCATTGCACATGGTGGTGAGGCGCTACACTATGTGGCCAATAATGCAACCATACTGTATTTTACAAGCATGGCCTATTTGATGAAGAAAGACATGGAAAATAGCCGGAAGTTTATGGAAGCCGCACTTAATAATGCACAGGATGAATCGCCTTTTCTACAGGCAAATATTTATGGCGGATTAGGTGATATTTATAATTCACTTAAGATGTATAAAGCCTCTGATGCGGCTTATATCGAAGCTATTCGATTGGATAGTACAAATGTGACGGCCATGAACAATTTAGCATACTATTTGTCGTTAAGAAAAGAACGACTTGATGATGCTACAAAGTATGCGGCAATGGCGACGAAATTGCAACCCAATAATGGAACTTTTGAAGATACCTATGCTTGGGTACTTTTTGCAAATGGAAAATATGATGATGCGCTGGTGTGGATTCAAAAAGCGTTAAAAAATACAAATCCGCAAACGTCTGTATTGCTGGAACATTACGGCGACATTCTTATTAAGTTAGGGAAAACAACAGATGCCGTTAAGCAGTGGAACCTGGCTTTAGAAAAGGGGACTGATACGGAGGAGAGTAAGCTGAAATTGAAAAAGAAGATTGAGACCAAAAGCTATGTGGAATAAAATTGTTTGGGTTAGTGCTGTTGTGTTGCTGCTTTCTTCTTGTAGTTCTAAGAAGAAGTTACTAAAAGGTGCTGACCTGAAAACTGAAAATGAGTTGACCATAAAAGATAATACAAGGGAAGCAAAGAAAAACAGCTTACGTAATCTTTTTTTGACTAATTTGAATTATTCTACTTTTTCTGGAAAAGCGAAAATGCGTCTCGATCTTGGGAAGGATAATTATGATGTCACTTCCACTATTAGAATAGAGAAAGATAAAAGGATCTGGATTTCTATTTCTGCCACACTGGGTATAGAGGTTGCCCGGGTATTGATAACTCCAGACAGTGTACAAATCTTAAATAAATTTCAAAGCGAATATATGGTTAAGCCATTTAACTATCTATATCGTTTTGCCAGCCCGGATTTAACTTTCGGGAACCTACAGGATTTGTTGCTGGCAAATCTTTCGGTGAATCTATTGTCCGATATTGATCAGGTTAATTTTAAGCAGGATTCGATGTCTGTCCAGTTAGATGGCAAACTGAATGAACTAGATTTTTTATATAAATTAAATAATAACAATAGGCCTTATCAATTTAGATTAGCGCAACTTTCAAAGAAACAGTTGTTGGAAGCCAATTACGGTGAATATGCCATGGCTTCTGGGCAGGAATTTCCGATGCTTTTAAAAATGATCATTTCTGATGGTCGTCAAGAGATAAAAACAGAGATAAATTTTAACAAAGTGACTTTTAATGAACCAGTCGAAATGCCTTTTTCAGTATCGTCACGTTATAAAGTAATCCGATGAGAAGCTGTCTATTTCCTTTAGATTTATTACTTTCGCAATTAGTTTGCTAAAGTACGACGTGAATTGATAGGATAGAAAGATGGCAAACACAAAAAAATAGTACTGTAAATGAACTTTAAAAAGACAATACTTGGTATAGCTGCTTTCCTATTCATGATTGGGATTTCATCGGCGCAGACTAGGGCTGAACTTGAAAAACAGCGTGAGAAACTCAACCGCGAAATTGCTGAATTACAAAATACGGTCAAAGAGATTGCAAAGGAAAAATCACTGACCCAACAACAAGTGACAGCATTGAGTAAGCAGATTAATTTGCGCGAGCAGAAGATAAATACCATTACTTCGGAAGTAGCTGTAATTAACAAACATATCAATGCCAATACCGCTGCCGTAAATAAGTTGAAGGCTGAATTGGAGAAGATGAAACGTGACTATGAAAAGATGGTGATGTTTGCGTTCAGAAACCGAAATGCCTATAATAAATTGATGTTTATTTTTGCATCAAAGGATTTTAATCAGGGGTTCCGACGGGTTAAGTACTTACAACAGTTCAACGATTCTAGAAAGCTGAAAGCTGCTGATATCGAAAATACCAAGAAACAGATTGAACAAAAAATTGCTCAATTGCAGGCGGACCGAAACAAACAGGTTGCCTTGATGAAAGAGCAGGAAAATGAGAAAAGAACCATATCTCAACAGCGATCTGTTTATTCTGGACAATTGAGTGAATTGATTGTTACAGAGCGCGGTGTGAAGAAAGATATTACCCAAAAACAAAAAGAGGAACGTCGTATTAATGCGGCCATTAAGGAGATCATTAGAAGAGAAATTGAGGCTGAACGTCGACGGGCTGAGGCGGCACGTCGTGCGGCAGAAGCGGCTGCTGAGCGTAACCGCAAAGCGAATGAATCTACATCAACTACAAAAGGTAAGAACAATACAAGTTCGAAAGGCAGTAATACTGCTCGAAAATCAGATTCTGAAGTCTTACGTAGCACACCGGAAGCAGTCAAACTTTCAAATGACTTCAGATCTAACCGCGGTAGTTTACCTTGGCCTGTTTCTAATGCGAAGATTATGCAAGAGTTTGGTTCGGAAAGTGTCGGTAGAAATGTCAATTGGGATCACGAAACTGTTAAAATACAAACATCAAGCGGTTCAGCTGTGAAAGCAGTATTTAATGGAGAAGTTTTGAGTATAGTATCGATGATGGGGCAGCGCATTGTCATGATTAAACATGGTGAATACTTTACTGTTTATATGAATTTGGCAGGGGTAAGTGTTTCAAAAGGACAGAAAGTAAGCACGGGCCAAACTATAGGAACGGCTGATGTGGACTCGGATACGGGAGTTCCGATGGTAGAATTTTCTGTGCTACAAGGAACAACACCGCTGAATCCGATGTCATGGTTGGCGAGATAAGAAATAATTACTATATTTAATAATTATCATTACATTTGTAAAGAGAGAGAAAAGTTTTAGTTTAAAAGAATTGAAAAACAAGAAATTATAGTTATGTCAACATCATTATTAATCATGGGAATCGGGGGGCAAGAGTTAATTGTCATTGTAGTAATATTGTTACTATTATTTGGTGGCAAGAAGATTCCTGAATTGATGCGCGGATTGGGTAAAGGGGTTAAAGAATTTAAAGAAGGCCAAAAGGATGAGTCTTCACCTGAAAAAAAATCTGAAATAGAAGATAACAAATAAGGGAGGTTTTGATCCCATATAGCATGGATACGATTTTGTGAGGAACAAAATCGTATTTTGTTTTATACTCGACCTACAGCTAAATAGGGCGAAAACCATTTTTATACTAAAATCCATTTCTAAACGTTTAGATTATTGTTGATTTTTCAGCAGATGAATCAAACTCGGATTTAACAGTAAATTTATGATCGGAAAACAGACGTTAATTTCAATACTAGGAGGGGTATGCTATGTACTACCACTCATGGCCCAAGAAAGCGCTGTAGAAGGCATGAAAGAAGCCGCCCATACCTTCTTTCAAAAAAGTATCGAAAAAGAAAAACAAGAGATTTACCAATACCTTGACAGTATAAAATCTTCCGGAAATAACGGGAAGCATGATGCTGAAATTACAGATGAAGATATACAGCTCGTGCGGAAACTGAAAGCAATAGAACGTGAGGTTCCATTGGACTACTCGCCGCGAGTGAAAGATCTGGTTGCTAAATATACGTCGGATAATTATAACCCTTATATGTGTAGGATGATGGGACTAGGGCAATACTATTTCCCATTGTTTGATAAAATCATGGATGAAGTTGGAGTGCCGCGGGAACTCAAATATCTAAGTGTAGTCGAATCATCATTAAATCCACGCGATATCTCCAGTGCCGGAGCAACAGGCTTATGGCAATTGATGTATTATGAAGCCAAAACTTATCATCTTACAGTGGACAGTTATACCGACCAACGTATGGATCCGATTGCTTCTAGTTATGCTATCGCAAAAATCTTAAAAGAAGCTTACGATGAATATGGCGATTGGCTATTAGCGATAGCATCCTATAATGGTGGTAAAGGAGCGGTTAGCCGTGCGATCCAACGTTCCGGAAAAGAGCGTGCTACTTTTTGGGATATCGCACCATATCTAACGCAACAGACCCAAAACTATATCCCTAAGTTCATCGCAATGACATATGCAATGAAATACGCGGACGAAAATGATATCAATGCTGCGGATACTGAACTTTCACTAAGAACTCAAGCATTAGATATCAATAAACGGATTTCATTGAACCAAATAGCGGATGCTTTACATGTGTCAAAAGAGACATTACGTGCATTGAATCCTAGTTTTAAAAGAAATGTATTAAATGGTACTGAAGAGTCTCCATTGCGATTAGTGTTACCTGTCTTGGATAAAAAGATTGCCTCAGAAGAATTGTATGCAGCTCTCAACACACCAATATCTTCCACAACTCTTAGTCAGACGGAAAATTTGAGTGAACCTCTACAAAATGGCAAATATAAAGTGAAAGTTGGTGAGACATTCGCTTCCATTGCTGACAAGTTTGAAGTAACAGTACAGGATATAAAATCTTGGAATAACCTGCGCGGAAATCAAATTGTCCCTGGACAAACCTTACTGATAAAAAAGGAGGATGATTTCGTAAACGCGAAATTAGCTCGTAATACAGAAAGATCTTCAAAGAAGAGTCAACAGCATGCCGCTAGCGCTACACGTACAGCTTACTATGTCGTGAAGAAAGGCGATACTTTATCTGATATCGCAGATAAAAATGGTACATCAGTCGGTCGACTTAAAAGTGAAAATGATTTAAACGGAAGCCGGATAAAACCGGGGATGAAATTGAAAGTCTCAAAGAAATAACAGCATGGTTTAAATTAACCATGCTGCATCTTCTTCTTTATCAAATTCTTCAAGAGTAACGGTAACATGTTCTCTTAATATCGTTGAAAGCTTCGTGCCGTAGTAGTCACTAAATATAGGGAACTTATGGTGGCTTCTATCAATTAATACAGCCGTTCTCATTTTCTTCAGTGGAACGTTCAAAAATACACCCAGTCCATAAGCTAAGGCTCTACCACTATTCAACACATCATCAACCAAGATGATGGTCTTGTCTTTTGCAATATCAACAGGTATGTCTGTGCTTGCACTCAGTGATCTACTCGTTTTCTTCATGGTAACTTTAATCAGCTGGATTTCCTTCGTTGAAATCTCCTGTAAAATTGCTTGAAGGCGTTGCGCAAATACATAACCCCTGTCGGCAATTCCTACTAATACAAGTGTTTCATCTTCAAAATTGTCTTCCAAAATTTGATAGGCAATCCGAATAGATTTTTGTTTTATTTGTTCTTTATTTAAGATGAGCGTTTTCTTTGAAGACATAATAGTATTCCAATGATTATAGGGTAAAAATAGGATATTATATTGTATAAAAAAAGTCCAAAACGAGTTAAACGCTTTGGACTTTCCTAGATCGAATCAATCTTCCTAATTCAATTTATTATCTTTTTCTGCTTTTAATATTTCTGCAGTAAGCGATCTATTATCTTCTGGTAAGCGGCCGCCATTGTAATAATAACGTCTCCAGTATGGTTCATCTAAATTACTGATCATAACTCCTTTACTGGATGAGGCATGTGCAAATTTATTGTCGCCAATATAAACACCGACATGGGTGATACTTTTACTTCTAATTTTGAAGAATACCAAATCACCTGCTTTTAGCTCATTTTTTTCGACAGTTTTGACTTGAGAATATTGATTTCTGCTATTATATCCTAACGAAGTATTAAATACTTTGTCGTATAATTCATAAGAAAATTTAGAACAATCAATGCCTCTTTTTGAATCTCCTCCTAGACGGTATGGAGTACCCAACCATTCATAAACAAATTGATAAAGTTTGGTATTTGTTGTTGCTGAGACTGCAACTCCCATAATTTGTGAAAAGTATTCTTTCGCTAGGTTATCAGGATCTGATTCTGGTTTGGAGTTTCTGTTGGTTTGTGCCTGCGACACTAGACATAAGCCGATAAATAGCATTGACGCTATAAATTTCTTTGTTTTCATTAAATCGCTTTTTTGTACAACATTTAACTTTTAAAAATTCAACACTGTCATCTATTTTGGACAGCACTGTTGCGAATATAATACAATATCAGTTTAAGGTCAAATTTATTTTAAGGTATTTAACGAAATTTTAACAATTTTAACATCTTTATCGGGCTTATTGAAAATTAATGGTTCTGTCAATCGTCGGCTACATAAAGTAGATTGTTTGCTACACTTAAAAAAAGCGTCTATCTGATAGAATGCCACTCTATTTGGGTTCTCATTGTGAATCTTAAAAAAAATATTAATTTTCTTTGGTAAAGTGATAATATTTGTTCTATATTTACAAAACATAAGCAATAGCAATGAACACAAATACAATTATTACATCGATTATTATTACCACCGGGATAAAACTCAGGAGGAAGTAGTTTCGTTGTATATAATTGTAGACACAATATTTAGAAGCGCTTTCCTCGACAAAGGAAAGCGCTTCTTTTTTTAGCACAAAAATCATCAATCTAAACAAACAGTATAAAACAGTATGAAAGTTTTAAAATTTGGAGGCACATCGGTCGGTACGGTAGAAAGTCTAAAGGCGGTCTTAAGTATTGTAAAAAAATCTTATGATGCAAAGGACAAGCCATTGGTTGTGTTATCAGCTATGTCTGGTGTAACGAACTTGCTTACCCAGTTGGCTGAGGACGCTGCAGAAGGAAAGGCCTTTTCGGATGGTCTAAAGTCCCTAGAAGATAAGCATTTTACGGTTGTTAAAGAGCTTCTGGCTGTGAAATATCAAAATCCTGTATTTACAAAGCTAAAGTTGTTTTTTAATGAGATAGAAGATCTTCTCCAAGGAATTTTTGCGCTAAAGGAACTGAGCAATCAAAGTAAAGATTTGATCCTTAGTTACGGTGAGCGTTGCTCAAATTATATGGTATCTAAGGTGATGGAACAATATATTCCTGAAACGCTATTTGTAGATGCATCCCATTATGTGAAAACAGATTCAAATTTCGGTAATGCTCATTTAAATGAAATGCTAACTGAGCAATTGGTGAAATCCTTGTACATAACGCATCGTGATAAGCTGCTGTTTGTCACAGGTTTTATCGGAAGTAATGAAAATGGACGTATTACCACCTTGGGAAGAGGTGGATCAGATTATACTGCAGCGATCTTCGGGTCAATACTGGACGCAACTGCCATTGAAATTTGGACAGATGTGAATGGGATGTTAACCGCCGACCCTCGTATTGTGAAGAAAGCTTTTTCCTTGCCAGTATTATCATACACAGAGGCAATGGAATTATCTTACTTCGGTGCTAAGGTGATTTATCCTCCTACGATGATTCCGGCTTTCTTAAAGAAAATACCGATTGTTATTCGAAATACTTTTGAACCTGATTTCTCAGGGACTGTGATTCAGTTTGATAGTGGAAAAACCGCACTGCCAATCAAGGGAATTTCTTCGATATCGGATATTTCTGTCATCAATCTGAGTGGATCAGGGATGATCGGTAAGTCGGGTTTTAGCGGGCGGCTTTTTACGCTATTGGCTAGAGAGCAGATCAATGTTGTGCTAATCACTCAGTCTTCTTCCGAACATAGCATCACATTTGCTGTCAATCCTTCAGATGCCAAACGCGCTATACAATTGATCGAAGTGGAGTTTGAACTTGAAATCCAGGCGAATAAACTGGTCGTTCCTGCGATTGAAGAAAACCTTTCTGTCTTAGCCATCGTTGGTGAAAATATGAAAAAAACTCCCGGTATGTCCGGTCGGTTATTTGCAGCGCTAGGACGCAACGGTATTAACGTCCGGGCTATCGCGCAGGGCTCATCTGAATACAATATATCTGTAATTATTGGTAAGGAAGATTTAGCAAAGGCACTTAATGCGGTACATGACGCGTTTTTCGCAGAGCTGAAGAAAACTTTGCATGTATTTAATATCGGTACCGGTAACATTGGTGCAACTTTATTTAAACAATTGGAAAATCAGCATGAATTCCTTTTGGATAAAAATGATATTGAAATTAAGGTTGTTGGAATTTCCAATAGCCGTAAAATGCTTTTTAATACCGAAGGTGTTGATTTAAATAATTGGTCCGATGAACTTGCTAAAAATGGAACTGAATCAGACCTTGCATTGTTTATTGATCGAATGAAGGCACTGAATTTACCGAACTGTGTATTTATCGATAATACTGCAAGCAAATTACCGGCAACCTACTACGAAGATATCTTTAAATCCAATATTTCGATCGTCACTTGCAATAAAATTGCGAATTCGGGTAAATACGAGCAATATAAAACACTCCGTGATACTGCTCATCGACACGGTGTAGATTTCTTTTATGAAACAAATGTAGGTGCTGGATTGCCTATCGTCAGGGTGCTTAAAGACTTGATGTTGAGTGGTGACCGTATCGTGAAGATAGAGGCTATTCTTTCAGGGACAATCTCGTATATTTTTAACAATTTTAAAACAGATGCTTCTTTTTATGATGTCGTCAAACAGGCTCAGGAGCTAGGATATACCGAGCCAGATCCAAGGGATGATTTAGGTGGTATAGATTTTATGCGTAAAATGCTCATCTTGGCAAGAGATGCCGGGTATGCTGTTGAGGCCGAAGACGTAGACCTCGGTGCAATATTACCTCCAGCATGTTTGAAAGCAGATACTGTAGATTCTTTTTATACAGAATTGCAGCAAGAAAATGAATATTTCGAAGCAATGAAGAAGAAAGCAGCCAATGAAAATAAAGTAATCCGCTATATCGGGAAATTGGAAAATGGAAAAGTATCAATTGCGATTCAGTTTGTTGATGAAAACCATCCTTTTTATGCTTTATCAGGCAGCGATAACATTATATCGTTTACAACAGAGCGCTATAAAGAACGTCCCCTCGTAGTAAAAGGTCCTGGTGCGGGGGCTGAGGTGACAGCTGCAGGTGTATTTGCAGATTTGGTAAATGTTGGAGCATAAAAACTATTCAAGGAAAATAAAAATTACGTGATGGCCAATAATTTAAATGTGGAGTATCTTAAGGATAAGGTGATAAATTTAGACAGCATGCTGTCGGAAGTTCGTGTTTTTGCGCCTGCAACTGTCGCAAATATGATCTGTGGTTTTGATATATTGGGTTTTGCTGTCGAGGAACCCGGTGATGAGGTGGTTATGCGGCGTACACAACAACCTGGAGTAACGATTCGGGAAATAACTGGCGACGATGGAAGACTTCCACTCGATCCCGGTAAGAATACGGTATCTGCCTGTGTTCAATATCTATTACAAGCTTTGAACATCTCCTCAAAGGTAGGCGTCGAAATTGAATTGCATAAACATATGCCAATTGGATCGGGACTAGGCTCCAGTGCAGCAAGTACCGTGGCTGGGCTTTTTGCCATCAATACCATGCTTGGAAACCCTTTGACAAAAGAAGAATTACTGCCATTTTGTGTTGAAGGTGAGCGTTTGGCTTGCGGTACAGGCCATGCCGATAATGTTGCCCCAGCGCTTTATGGAGGCATAACATTAATTCGGGGAAACGAACCTTTGGATGTTATTTCCATCCCTTCACCAAAAGAACTCGTAGCAGCGGTCGTTTTTCCACAGGTCGATGTTCCCACACGTGACGCTAGACAACTTATAAAGGATAAAGTGCTGTTAAAAGACGCCGTGACACAATGGGGAAATATCGCGGGATTGGTTGCCGCGTTGTTCAAGGAAGATTATGATCTCATTGCGCGAAGCATGAAAGATATTCTTATTGAGCCAACTCGTGCAATTTTAATTCCTCAGTTTTATGAAATGAAAGAGATTGCCTTGAAAAATGGTGCCTTGAGTTTTGGTATTTCTGGCTCAGGACCTTCCGTCGTTGCAATAACACGGGATGAAAAAATAGCAAAGGATATTGCCGACAAAATACAAACTCATCTCAAAGAAAATGAAATTGATAGTTTTGGCTATGTTTCCCGTGTCAATTTGGAAGGACCCAGAATATTAGATTAAAAATTATTTAAGGACAGAAACGAGGTTTATAAAATCTTAGGTTAATTGATTATTGCCTCAGAAAAGATAATAAAATGAAATATCCACATTCTAAAGTCAACACGAATGAAAATAACAGGATGTTTTATTGGCCTTTACAAAAGATTATTTACATATGAAATTTTATAGTACAAATAATAAAACATTAGAAGTCTCCTTCAAAGATGCGGTCTTCAATTCTCTCCCCGCAGACAAAGGATTGTATATGCCTGAAGAGATTCCACAATTGGATGCGCTGTTCATTAAGAATATTCAACAGTACTCCTTGCAGGAGATTGCTTTTGAAGTAGCTTCTACACTATTGGGAAATGATATTCCCAAAGACGATTTAAAACAGATTGTGAACGATGCCATCAATTTTGATGCTCCTGTAAAATTCTTGACCGACAGCACGGCTGTGCTCGAACTATTTCATGGGCCATCTTATGCCTTTAAGGATTTTGGGGCTCGGTTTATGAGTAGGGTTATGGGCTATTTTTCAAAGACTGACGATAAATTACTGGACGTACTTGTCGCGACATCAGGCGATACCGGTGGAGCTGTTGCCTTGGGCTTTTTGGGGGTAGGAGGAACACGTGTGACGATCCTATATCCTAAAGGTAAAGTCTCGGAGGTTCAGGAATTACAACTGACCACTAATGGACAAAATATTCGTGCTATTGAGGTAGAAGGAACCTTTGACGATTGTCAAGCATTGGTAAAACAAGCCTTTAGTGATGCCGAACTTAATGCTATATTGCGTTTGACTTCCGCTAATTCAATCAATATAGCACGATTGATCCCACAGACATTTTATTATTTTTATGCGTATGCACAATTGAAGTCACAAGGAGTCAATGAGGTCGTATTTACAGTGCCGAGTGGTAATTTTGGTAATATAGGGGCTGGTTTATTGGCCTATAAAATGGGACTTCCAGTAAAGCATTTTGTAGCAGCAACAAACGTCAATGATACCGTTCCCAGATTCCTTTCTTCAGGTAAATATGAGCCACTGCCTTCTGTTCAAACCTTAAGCAATGCCATGGATGTTGGAAATCCAAGCAACTGGGTACGTATACAGGATCTCTTTGGCGGAAATGTGGCTGAATTAAAAAATATGCTTTCTTCTTATACATTTACAGATGAAGAAACAAAAGAAGGAATGCAGAAATTACTTGAAGAATCAAATTATATCGCCTGTCCGCATACAGCAATCGCCTGGCTTGGCGCTCGTGCTTATGCAAATGAGCACCCTGGTCAGTACGCTTCAGTTTTCTTATCGACAGCACATCCCTGCAAATTCCCTGATGCAATAGCAGCAGATGTATTCGAAAAAATAGTTTTGCCTGTCGGCGCAGAAACATTGCAAGGAAAAGAGAAATTAGCAGAATCTTTGAAAGTTGATTTTGAAGCCTTCAAAAAATATTTAATCAACCATAACTAAACGTTGAGGGCTCCTTTAGGAGCCCTTTTTTATACCAAGATAGGTGTCGATATAGTTTTTTAATTCAAGTTTTTTGTCTTTATCTAAGATTAAGTCATAGATTGGGATTGGTTGATCTCGCCCAAAAGTTATGAAATCTCCATTTTCTTCTGTTAAAGAATTTAACCATGCACTAACGTCAATGGTATTTTTTATCGGATGCATATCAAATAATCTGAGATTGGCACCCGAAACAAACGCCACAATTTTCCAATCTTTTATGACTTTGTCTTCAAGCACAGTTTTTTTATCCAGATATTTTATAAGATTTACGGAAGCCCCTTTTGTGCAACTCAAAATTAGATGTGTGCCATACTTTTTTACAATAAGTTCTGGGCTGTTGTTCTGAACAAAATTAATGAAGTCTTGATTTTGAAATTTCGGATCTTTCGTTGCAAAGAAAAGCATGCTGTATTGAAATCCTTCAGAATAATAGTTTGTGAGTTGCATTTTCTGGTCTGAGGGAATGCGTGCCAATGCATCCGTTTCCGTTGTAGCGAGCTGCTCTCCGTAAGAATCGAACTGTATTCTCAGACTTCTCAATAGTCCCTCTTTACTAACATCTTCGCTAAATGCACCACCACTTGAAAAGCCTGTTGTTCTAGAAATATAGGAAGACTCCTTTAATTTTTCGGTATCAATGATTTTTGCGCGCAGCCCCTTATTGACAAAAAGCAGGTTTTCTTTTGCATCATATCCATAGCCGACCATAAAATATGGCTCAGCTTTAATCGCTTGGCTGACTTTCATTTCTGTTTTTTCAAATCTAGACAACTCGACGAGCTCAAGATCTTCCTCATTTTTAATTGTGAGTTCAGAATCTGATTTTTTACACGAAAAAAGTAAACAAATGAATGTTGTGGTTAATAATAAGTGTTTTAAATTCATTTTGTAAATATACGAGAATAATTGTTTCATTTGTTTTTTGACAAATAAAGAAGCCTTGTTTTACAATTAATAAGTTAATTTTGCAACAATGAAATCAGTTTATTTGAATAAGGGTAAGGATAAAGCTGCCTGGCAATTGCATCCTTGGGTATTTTCTGGAGCAATTAAATCATTGTCCGATAAAATTGAAGATGGCGAAGTTGTTGGCGTTTACAATGCTGAACGTGAATTTATTGCCTATGGTCTATTTCACAATAGCTCGCGTGTAGCCATTCGTTTATTGGAGTGGAACCCTCAAGCACAGATTGATGCAGATTGGTGGCGTGCCCGAGTTCAGAAGGCTGTTGCAGCAAGACAGCATCTGTTGCAAGAAGGCGTTACCAATACGATTCGTTTAATCTTTGCTGAAGCAGATTTTCTTCCCGGACTTATTGCAGATAAATACGCTGATTTTATATCCATTCAGATTCATTCAGTTGGGGTGGAAAAAGTCAAATCCGTTATTATAGATGAATTGAATACTTTGCTGCAACCCAAAGGAATTTATGAACGCAGTGATCTAAAATCCCGCGAACATGAAGGATTACCCGATACCAATGGACTTTTGTTTGGAGAACTTCCATCTGAATTTGTCGACGTTATCGAAAATGGCATTCATTATAAGGTTAACATTATTGATGGGCAAAAATCGGGATTTTATTGCGACCAACGTGAAAATCGCCAGCTAACGGCCAACTACGTTTTAAATAAACGAGTCCTAGATTGTTTCTGCTATTCCGGTGGTTTTACGTTAAATAGTTTGAAAAGTGGCGCTGCAGAAGTCATATCTGTAGATAGTTCTGCACTGGCTATTGAAACCCTGGAAAAGAATATTGTTGAAAATGGTTTTGAACCTAGTCGACATAAAGCAATATTGTCTGATGTAAACAAGCAATTGCGTAAATTCATTGATGAAGGAGAAAAATTTGATCTGATTGTCCTGGATCCACCGAAATATGCACCCTCTCGATCTGCATTGGAAAGAGCATCAAGGGCGTATAAAGACCTGAATCGCCGCGGATTGATGTTGTTAAATAGTGGTGGTTTATTAGCGACATTTTCTTGTTCAGGTGCGATGGATATGGATACGTTCAAACAAGTGCTCGCTTGGGCTGCACTGGATGCCGGTAAGGAAATTCAGTTTATCAGACAATTTCATCAACCTGAAGACCATCCTGTCCGGGCTTCGTTCCCCGAAGGCGAATATTTGAAAGGATTGTTAGTACGCGTATTGTAATTATTATATGAAGATAGTTTAGGTTGGTTTGTTAAAATCAACCTTTTTAATTTTTGAATGACGTCATGATACAAGAGAAGACGAGTAGACCTATTTTTTCTATTTTGTTTGCCGTGAGCATGGTGCATCTTCTGAACGATATGATTCAGGGAGTGATACCGGCAACCTATCCCTTGCTCAAAGAAGAGCATCATCTAAGCTTTTCTCAGGTTGGGATGATTACAATGGTTTATCAGATAGCAGCTTCAATATTCCAGCCTGTTGTAGGCTCATTTACGGATAAACATCCTGTACCATACTCCCAGATTATAGGGATGTCTTTTTCACTTCTCGGTATGCTTTTGTTTTCGAAAGCACATAGTTATGAATGGATCTTATTTTCTGTTTTTCTGGTCGGGATTGGTTCTTCAATCTTTCACCCTGAATCTTCACGTGTAGCTTATATGGCGTCGGGTGGAAGAAGAAGTATGGCACAATCTATTTTTCAGATCGGAGGCAATGCAGGGACCGCAATGGCTCCAATCATTGTCGCTTTTTTGGTTTTACCGAGAGGTCAACAGGCGATCGCTTGGATGTGCTTATTTACCATTCTCGGCCAATTTATATCTTATTATATCGGTAGTTGGTATAAAAAGAGGCTTCAAAGCTCCGCTAAATCAACGAAGAGAACAATACGCGTACCTGATCTACCCAATAACAGAATCGTCGTGACGGTTATTATACTCCTATTACTGATTGTTTCAAAATACTTCTATATAGCAAGTATCACAAACTACTTCCAGTTTTATACAATCAAGAAATTCGGAATCAATGAAGTGGAAGCACAAGTCTATCTATTTTATTTTCTGATAGCCGTTGCGGTGGGAACCCTACTTGGAGGAGCATTCGGCGATCGATTTGGTCGCAAATATGTCATCTGGTTCTCGGTCTTGGGCGTTGCGCCATTTGCATTGGCATTACCCTATGTTGGACTTACGATGACGGGGATATTAATCGTGATTATTGGGTTGATTTTATCATCAGCTTTTCCAGCAATTATTGTTTATGCGCAAGAACTATTGCCTAAAAAGTTGGGTATGGTTTCAGGTTTATTTTACGGCTTTGCATTTGGAATGGGGGGGATTGGATCCGCTGTACTTGGCTGGCAGGCAGATCATACTTCCATCGAGTTTATTTATCACTTATGTTCCTATCTGCCATTGATCGGTATTGTGGCTTATTTTCTTCCCAATCTACAAAAAACACCTTACAAAGAAATTTAGATTTAATATATAGGCATATGTTAAAAAAGAAAGAGCGGATTTCAATAAAGTATCCGCTCTTTTCTTTTATTACTTGATGCAGTCCATCCAGGCTGAGGCCATCATTTGTGCTCCAGCAAGCGTGGGATGTACGCCGTCCGCGGCCCAATAGGCACCAGGGGCGTTCTTTTGGGCATTGTCGAATATTTTTTGATAGGGGATTAGAATTGCTCCAAATTCTTTAGCGATCTCGCGAGCGGATTCTTGGTAAGCCAAAAATTTTGGATACCAAGCTTCAGTAATGTGACCTACACCCTTTACTGCAAAAGGCTCTCCAATGATCAATTTGGCATTGGGAAGCTTTTGTAATGTCTCCTGCAATAGCTGTTTGTACTGGGATTTATACTCTTCAACCGTAGTCTGTGCTCCTCGATCGATTGTCCGCCAGAAATCGTTCACACCAATCAAAATGCTCAATACAGTGGGTTTAATTGCCAGAGTATCCTCCTGCCAGCGCTTTTGAAGATCGGGTACACGATTTCCACTAATACCTGTATTATATACCTTTAGTCTCTTTGCTGGATATTTATTTAAGAGTTGGCTAGCAGCTAATAAAGCATAACCATGCCCCAGCGCTGCGGTGTCATTTGCATTTTTGTTATTTCTATCTCGGCCCACATCCGTAATGGAATCGCCCTGAAATAAAATGATGTCGTCGTTATTTAAAGTGATTTTTGAGGAACTGGCTGTTGATTCATGTGCGAATACATCGTTTCTCAGTAAATCGGCGCCAGTCAATAGACCGGTGCCAATAATGCTTTTTTTGATAAATGATCTGCGGTTTGTGTTCATTATTAGGTTTTTGTTATGTTTAAAGTTACATACTTTAGGCATACTTTTCCAAACCTTTTATAATGATGTTACAAGCTTTTTCAATTTCTAGATCTGTAATAGTCAATGGTGGGGCGACACGTAGTGCCGTTTCACAATGCAGATACCAATCGATCATAACGCCGTTGTCAGCACAATACTTACTCACATTGTAAACTTGATCAAAAGAATCCAGTTGCAGACACATCATAAGGCCTAGTCCTCGAATTTCTTTAATTGCAGGATGCCTGAGTTTTTCTTTAAATAAAAGCGATTTTCGCTCAACCTGTTCGACTAATTTTTCTTCCTTGATAACAGCTAGTGAAGCCCGCGCTGCGGCACAACTCACAGGATGCCCCCCGAAAGTCGTGATGTGTCCAAGCATGGGATTATCCTTAATAACGTCCATCACTTCTTTGGCTGCAACAAATGCACCCAAGGGCATACCGCCTCCGATGCCTTTGGCAAGCATCAGGATATCTGGAACAATAGCAAAATGTTCAAAGGCGAAAAGACATCCTGTGCGACCGAAACCTGTTTGAATTTCATCAAAGATTAGTAAAGCACCTGTTTCATTACAGCGTTTTCTAACAGCTTGCATGTAAGCGATATCTGGGACTCGGACACCAGCTTCTCCCTGAATAGCTTCGAGGATGACAGCAGCAGTTTGTTCCGTAATCTTTGTGAGATCTTCCATGTCATTAAACCCGATAAATTCTATTTCGGGAAGGAGGGGGGCATACGCTTTGCGATACTCATCGTTTCCGATCAGACTGAGCGCGCCTTGTGTGCTGCCGTGGTACGCTTTTTTTGCAGCGATAATCTGCCTGCGACCAGTATATTTCTTTGCTATTTTCATAGATCCCTCTACGGCTTCCGTTCCACTATTGGTGAGGTAGACTGATTGAAAATTAGCAGGAAGTTCTGCTAGTAATTCTGTTGCAAATTGCACCTGTGGCGCCTGCACAAATTCACCATAAACGGTGACATGTAAGTACTGCTCCAATTGTGATTTTATAGCCTCTAAAACCTTCGGATGACGATGGCCTATATTGCTGACATTGAAGCCGGAGACCAAATCCATGTATTCTTCTCCATTGGGGCCATAAAGGTAGACACCTTCAGCCTTAACTACTTCAACCAATCTAGGTGAGCTAGATGTTTGAGCAGTATTCATTAAAAATAATTCTCTGTTGCTTAACATGATCTTACAAATGTCCGAAAATAAAAAAGAAGTCTTCAAGACTTCTTTTTTATTTTCGATATTATTTTCTTCTATTCTGCAGGGATTTGTATAGATGTTCCCTGAATTCCTGTTCTACTTCAAAAAATTGCGATGCCCGCGCATTGCCAATAACTTTGGCAAATTTGGCCCGATATTCTTTTTTGATCTCCACTTCTTTAGCATCATACTGTAATACATCTCTGGAACCGCCTCTAAAATTATTTTTGGGGGCACCATTCAATTTTTCTTTCCTGATATCCCAAAGTGTTTGGCTATACTCGTTATAGAGTGGAAAGAATTGCTGAGCCTCTCTTGGTGTCAAATCTAGTTCTTTAGTAATGTAAGCTATTTTTTCATTTTCTATAGCTTGAAATCGATTTTTGTCTTGTGCAAAGCCCAAGGCAATAGAAAATATACTAAAGAACAATGTTATCCATATGTATTTTTTATCGAACATCATTATAAGGTATAGTTTAGATAATCTTCTATTTCTTGTTTAGATATATTACTCCCAAATCCCTTGGTAGGGAGATTCGCTTCATCAGTATACTGTGACATATAGATCATATCATCACCAGAAGCTGAAGCCGCAAGGTAATTAATAATTTCCTGCTTAGGAATTTCTGACAAATGTTGGCTCAACTGCTCTTCTGCAACTGTTTCTACAGGAGCTGCATTTTGTTGTTGATATTGATACCCCCAATATCCTCCTATGCTCAACATGGTGGCAAAAGATGCTGCAACAGCATAGCGTGCATACCATTTTTTCGGTCCTCCTATTTGATGGATAGGCGTATGATCTTTTTCAGGCACCTGCACAGCATTAATAATACTGTCGGAAAGAGTCTCAAAATAATGTTGCGGTACATCAAAGCCTGCAGTCACAACCGTTTCTTTGAGTTTTTCTTCAGCAATACGAGCAAAAATAGTCGATTCAACTGTTTCTTCATAGCCAACCGGAACAGAGAAACCATCTGTAGGAACTGTTTTCTTCAATTCCTGCTCAGCTAAACGGGCGAAGATAGAATCTTCAAGAGTTTGATTATAAGCAGAAGGCATTGTAAAGCCATCAGATACAATCGTTTCTTTTAATTTGTCTTCTAAAATTCGGTTGAGGATAGTTGAAGATAGTTCGGAAGTATAATTTTCAGGAATTTCAAAGCCGTCGGTAGCAGCTTGATTTTTTAAATTATCTTCTGCTACTTTACACATAATGGCCTCAGATAGGCTATCAAAATATCCTTCTGGAACCTCAAAGATGGATTCTTCCTTGCATTCAACCAATTTGACTTGCGTAATTATTTTTGATTCTAAATCACTGAAATAATTTTCAGGTAAGCCAAATGGATTTTCACGCAACGATGCTGGAAGATTTGTAGACTCCAGCCCATCATGATATGTGCCATTTTCCTTCATAGTATTTGTTAGAACCTAATTTCGCTAAAAGGTTTAATCGTTGTTGTTAAAAAATGCCTCTATTTTTTTGACGGCCAAATGATAAGAGGCTTTAAGCGCTCCAACACTTGTTCCGAGGACTTCTGAAATCTCTTCATATTTCATGTCTTCAAAATATTTCATATTGAAGACCAATTTTTGCTTCTCTGGCAAGGTCAACAAAGCCTGTTGTAATTTCATTTGAGCTCTATCACCATTGAAATAATTGCCATCAGCAAGCGTTTCTGCCAGATAAGCAGTCGTGTCGTCATCCAACGACACGTTCTGCTTTTGCTTTTTCTTATTTAAGAAGGTAATACATTCATTTGTTGCAATACGATAAAGCCACGTATATAACTGTGAGTCTTCGCGGAAGTTCCCTAGGTTCTTCCATACTTTCACAAAGATATCTTGTACAACATCGTCCGCATCGTCATGATCGATGACCATTCTTCGCACATGCCAATAAATCTTCTGTTGATATTTCTTCAACAATAAACGGAAAGCTTCTTCTCGCGTACTCTCTTCGGCGAATTTTGCTATAATTAAAGCGTCATCCATATATTGACTTGCGTAGTTTTGTTATTTTCTTTTGATTACTTTTTGAGCCGCTGCAACAATAGCCGCTGCATTCAGACCGTATTTTTCCATCAATTGAGCAGGAGTTCCTGATTCTCCAAAACTATCATTTACAGCAACGTATTCTTGTGGAGTAGGCAACTCTCTTGTTAATACCTGAGCAACGCTATCACCTAAACCGCCAAGACGATTATGCTCTTCCGCCGTTACGACACATTTGGTTTTAGCAACAGATTTTAAAATAGCTTCTTCATCCAAGGGTTTTATTGTATGGATATTGATAATCTCAGCGTTGATGCCCAACTCAGCTAATTTCTCACCAGCTTGGATAGCTTCCCATACTAGATGACCTGTAGCAATGATCGTAACATCCGTTCCTTCATTTAATAATACCGCCTTACCAATCACAAATTCTTGATCAGCAGGAGTGAAGTTAGGAACTACAGGACGGCCAAAACGCAAATAAACTGGTCCATCATATTTGGCTGCAGCAATCGTAGCGGCTTTTGTTTGATTGAAATCACAAGGATTGATCACTGTCATTCCTGGCAACATTTTCATCAAACCGATATCTTCTAAGATTTGGTGAGTTGCACCATCTTCACCTAAGGTTAGACCAGCATGCGACGCTGCAATTTTTACATTTTTGTCCGAGTATGCAATCGATTGGCGAATCTGATCATAAACACGTCCTGTTGAGAAATTTGCGAATGTACCTGTGAATGGTATTTTACCACCGATCGTAAGTCCGGCAGCAATTCCCATCATATTAGCTTCCGCAATACCGATTTGAAAAAAACGTTCTGGAAATTCTTTGATAAAATCGTTCATTTTTAACGAACCGATTAAATCAGCACATAATGCAACTACATTCTCATCTTGCTTTCCTGCTTCTAGTAAGCCCGCACCAAATCCTGAACGTGTATCTTTTGACTCTGTATAAGTATATTTTTTCATGCTAGTAATCTCCTAAAGTTTCTGTAAGCTGATTCAACGCCGACGCCAATTGTTCGTCATTTGGAGCAACACCATGCCATTTATGAGAACCCATCATAAAATCAACACCGCTACCCATTTCAGTATGCATCAGAATAATGACCGGTTTACCTTTTCCTGTGCGTGATTTAGCTTCTGCTAAACCTGCAACAACAGCGTTCATGTCATTGCCTTTAGCAATTTCCATCACATCCCAGCCAAATGCTTCCCATTTTGCACGAAGATCACCAAGAGATAATACTTGATCTGTAGATCCGTCAATTTGTGCTTTGTTATAGTCAACAGTAGCAATTAAATTGTCGATTTTGTTGTGTGGTGCGTACATTGCAGCTTCCCAAACTTGGCCCTCCTGCAATTCGCCATCACCCATTAATACATAAACTAGATTATTGTCTTTATTCAATTTTTTTGCCTGTGCGGCACCAATTGCAACAGATAATCCTTGGCCCAAAGATCCCGAAGCAATACGAATGCCCGGAAGGCCCTCGTGTGTTGTTGGGTGACCTTGAAGTCTGGAATTGATTTTTCTGAACGTTGCTAATTCGCTCACTTCAAAATATCCCGCATGCGCCAATGTACTGTAAAATACAGGAGAGATATGTCCATTTGACAGGAAGAATAAATCTTCTCCTTTTCCATCCATGTCAAAGGAAGGATTGCGTTTCATTGCATTGAAATAAAGCGCCACAAAGTAATCTGTACAACCTAACGAACCACCTGGGTGTCCTGATTGACAAGCGTGTACCATACGTACGATATCACGTCTTACCTGTGATGCAATTTGTTCTAGTTTGTTAATATCTGCACTCATTTTTTTTGTTGGTTTCACAATTGGTCGTAAAGTTAACTATTTTTAAGCTAGATGCTTGTTAAAAAATGAATTTATATTGACTTATCCTAGATTGAAGATATGTTTGATCTGCGGATTTTTATTTTTTTTGTACCTTGCTTCACTTTATAAGACCAACAATTTTCTGCATAATGCCTAATCAACTCAAAAGCTGCCTTATTATTTCAGCGCTCTCGGCCCTTTATTTGCATTCTTCTGCCCAGCAGATCAACATTTATCATAAGGATTGGATCGATTTTAACAAAAATGGGAAAAAGGATATTTATGAAGACCCCAAACAGAAAATAGCCAGTCGCGTGGAGGATCTGTTGCGTCAAATGACGGTTCAAGAAAAGGCCAATCAGACGGTTACACTCTACGGTTATGGGCGGGTTTTGAAAGATGAGCAGCCCACTGCCGCTTGGGACAAAGAGATTTGGAAACACGGCTTGGCCAATATCGACGAAATGTTGAATAGCTTGGCTTATAATAAGTCGGCAAAAAGTTCATTTTCGTATCCCTTCAGCCGCCATGCTCAAGCCTTAAATAATGTTCAAAAATGGTTTGTGGAAAACACACGACATGGTATTCCTATTGATTTTACCAATGAGGGGATTCATGGACTCAACCATGATCGCGCTACTTCCCTGCCGGCGCCAATCAATATTGGAAGTACATGGAATACTTCACTGGTACGTAAAGCTGGCGATATAATTGGTAGGGAAGCCAAATATCTGGGCTATACCAATGTCTATACGCCTATTCTTGATGTTTCTAGAGATCCGCGCTGGGGAAGAGTGGTTGAAACCTATGGCGAAGATCCGTTTCATATTGCTGAAATGGGGAAACAAGTTGTTTTAGGAATTCAACAAAATGGCGTCGCATCCACATTGAAACATTATGCGGTCTATTCTGTGCCCAAAGGGGGAAGAGATGGCAATGCACGTACGGATCCTCATGTTGGCTTTCGTGAGATGCATTCGCTTCACCTCTATCCATTTAAAAGGGTCATAAAGGAAGCCAAACCTTTGGGAGTAATGAGTAGTTATAATGATTATGATGGCGTGCCTGTATCTGCCAGCAGCTATTTTTTACAGGACTTACTCCGAAAAGAGTATGGTTTTGAAGGGTATGTGGTGTCCGACAGTGAGGCTCTAGAGTTTATTTACAACAAACACCATATTGCTGCAAACTATAAAGATGCTATTAAACAGGCATTAGAGGCGGGTTTGAACGTGCGGACAAATTTTGATCCACCGAGTACATATCTAACGCCACTAATGGAACTAATAGAAGAAGGAGGGCTGGATATCAAAATATTGGATCAGCGGGTTCGCGAAGTCCTGACCGTGAAATTTAAACTGGGTTTATTTGATCATCCATTGAGAGAAGATATAGCGATAGCCGATAAAAAGGTGCATACCCCCGCAGATGAAGAAGTATCGCTTCAAATGAATAAGGAGTCTATTGTTCTGTTGAAAAATGAACAAAATCTTCTTCCAATAGACGTGAATAAATACAAACGAATTTTGGTTACGGGACCAATGGCAGAAGCGACAAATTATACGACAAGTCGATATGGACCTTCCAATAACCCGATCACAACCATCAAAGATGGGATTATAAACTATGCAAAAACAAAGGCACTTCGGGTTGATTATGCAAAGGGGGTAGATGTCGTGGATAAAAACTGGCCTGAGAGTGAGATTATTCCAACAGACTTGTCCGGCGAGGAGCTGGAAAAGATGGCCGAAGGTGTTCGTCTCGGTAAAGAATCTGACCTAATCATAGCCGTAATGGGCGAGTCGGAACGGGAAGTCGGTGAAAGTCGATCGAGGTCAGATCTAAATTTGCCAGGCAAGCAACGCGACTATTTAATGAAATTAAAGGAAACAGGTAAACCTATTGTGCTTGTACTTGTCAATGGCCGTCCACTTACTGTCAATTGGGAAAACAAGTATCTACCTGCAATCGTGGAGAGTTGGTTTCTTAGCAATCAGTCGGGAAATGTTCTTGCCGAAATGCTGTTTGGAGCATATAGTCCTAGTGGAAAATTGCCTATTTCATTTCCAAAGTCCGTCGGACAGGTTGAAATGAATTTTCCGACCAAGCCCGCTGCACAGGCAGGGCAACCCGGGGTCGGACCCAATGGGTGGGGCAATAGTCGGGTTGTTGGATTCTTATACCCTTTTGGATATGGATTAAGCTACACAGATTTTAATTTTTCAAATTTACAACTCGCTAAGAAACAGATCACACCAACAGATTCCCTTACAGTTACGGTTGATATTGAAAACATAGGGAAGAGGAAAGGCGCCGAAGTTGTTCAGCTTTATATCAAAGATGTGCTGTCTTCGGTAACGACATATGAGATGGATTTGCGTGGATTCGAAAAAGTTGAACTTAATCCAGGGGAGAAGAAGACCTTACAGTTTACGATCTTACCTGCCCACCTGGAACTTTTGGATCAGCACAATAACTGGACCGTTGAACCCGGCAAATTTGAACTATTTATCGGTAATTCTTCTGTTAATCTTCCGCTTAAAGATTCATTTGAAGTCGTCAATTAGGTTGAAAAATTGCCATACCAGACAGATGGCGGATAGCGATTATTTCTTCTTAAGACTAGTGAATAAAAAAAAGGATTCAGCAAAATTAATTACTGAATCCTTTTTTTTCTTGTATCAAATAGCTGTGATTACATGGCCTCAGCGACAACTTCAGTCACTTCTGGAACCATGCGTTTTAACAAGCCCTCAATTCCTGCTTTTAATGTGATTGTCGAAGATGGACAACCACTGCAAGAACCTTTTAGTTCAACTGTCACAATACCTTCGTTGAAGGATTTATAATGGATTGCTCCACCATCTTGTTCAACAGCAGGTCTTACATAATCATGTAATACTTGTTGTATCTTCACTTCAGTTTCAGTACCTTCAAAATTAACCTCTGTATCGTGGTGTACCGTTTTTACCGCAAGTTCAGACTCTACAGCACCTTTTACAAAGTCTTTTAGCAAGGCTTCAATGTCTTCCCATTCCGCATCTTCAGTTTTGGTAATGGTCACGAAGTTACTTGCAAAAAATACCCCATTTACAAAGTTAAATTTGAATAATTCAAGTGCAAACGGTGAATCTTGTGCTGCTTCTTTATTTGGAAAATCCACACTACCGTTGATCAACAATTTATTGACCAAGAACTTCATTGTAGAAGGGTTGGGTGTAGACTCTGTATATACGTTAATCGTAGCCATGTAGTATCTATTTTTATTCCAAGCAAATATAGGTCAAATGAAGCTTTGTTAAGGTCATCTATAAGTAAAAGCTTATAAAGTGACACCTGTGTAGTTAGAAGGACTGATCGCTTTCAGTTCCTCTTTAACTTCCGCTGATACATTTAGATTATCAACAAATGTCGCTATCGTTTCTTTCGTAACATGTGTGTTGGTACGTGTTAGGTCTTTTAAAGCTTCATACGGCTTTGGATAGCCTTCCCTTCTTAATATAGTTTGTAGTGCCTCCGCAACAACAGCCCAATTATTTTCAAGATCATTGGCCAATGCCTGTTCGTTTAAGATCAATTTGCGTAACCCTCTCAAAGTCGATTTAATAGCAATTAGGGTATGTGCAAACGGAACACCAATATTACGTAATACCGTAGAATCTGTTAAATCTCGTTGAAGACGGGAAACTGGTAACTTAGCCGCAAGGTGCTCAAAAATTGCATTTGCAATACCTAAATTTCCTTCTGCATTTTCAAAGTCAATCGGGTTGACTTTATGTGGCATAGCCGAAGAACCGATTTGACCAGCAGTAATTTTTTGTTTAAAATATTCCATCGAAATATATGTCCAAATGTCACGGCATAAATCGATGACAATATTGTTTATCCGTTTTAAGGCATCACAGCTTGCAGCAAAGTTATCGTAATGCTCAATCTGTGTGGTCGTTTGTGAACGGTCTAACCCCAAGATATTGTTTACAAAATTATTTCCAAAATTGATCCAATTTGTCGCTGGATATGCAACGTGATGCGCATTAAAATTACCAGTTGCACCACCAAATTTAGCTGAATACGGTACTTGATGTAATAGTTGCAATTGACGTTCTATGCGTTCGATAAAAACATAAAACTCTTTACCCAAACGAGTTGGAGATGCAGGTTGCCCATGGGTACGTGCCAACATCGGGATGTCTGACCATGACGTTGCTAATGATTTTAACTCATGAAGCAACTCTTCGATTGATGGTGTATAGCTTTCTTTAATGGCTTCTTTCCAGGAAAGTGGAATCGCTGTGTTATTGATATCTTGTGAAGTCAAACCAAAATGGATGAATTCAAGGTAGTCCTGTAATCCTAATTTTTCAAATTGATCTTTTAGAAAATATTCAACTGCTTTAACATCATGGTTCGTAACTTTCTCTGTGTTTTTGATCCAAATGGCATCTTCTTCAGAAAAATTCCTGTAGATATCCCGCAATTTTTCATTGAGTGTTTTGTCAAACTGTTGCAATTGAGCAATACCGGATTCACTTAATGCAATAAAATATTCGACTTCTACGCGTACACGATATTTTATTAAAGCAAATTCGGAAAAAAATGCTGAAAGTTCATTGGTATTATTGTAATAGCGTCCGTCAATAGGCGTAACTGCTGTTAAAGATGATAAAGCCATAGATTGAATGATTTTTGGCAAAGGTAAAAAAATGCTTGGAGCTTAGCAATTTAATTGGTGTAGATATAAAAAAAGCCTCCTTGTTGAAGGAAGCTTTTTATACGGTGTAAATTCTTTTTCAGAGAATTAGTGAGCAGCTTTAGTTGAATCAACTTTAGCAGCAGCTGAATCTACAGCAGTTTTTGCTGAATCCAATTGAGTGTTAGCTGAATCTAAAGCAACGTTAGCTGAATCAGTAGCAGCGTCAGTTTTTTTAGCTGTTTCACCACATGATGCGAAAGCCAATGTTAAAGCTAAACCTAAGAAACCGAATTTGAATGCGTTTTTCATTTTATTAAAATTAAAATATTTTTAAATCTTGTTATTTAGGAGTTAATACCATTAAACCAAAAAGGTAACCCCTGTATTTGTTTTTTTGAAAAAAAGAAAGGCCTTTCGTAAAAAAGGCCTTTCAAAAGCTCTATTCAGTCCTAAATTATTTTTTAGTAGCAGCTGAATCAACTTTAGCAGCAGCTGAATCAACTTTAGCAGCAGCTGAATCAACTTTAGTAGCAGCTGAATCTAATGTGTTAGCAGCTGAATCAACTAAAGCAGAAGCTGAATCTGCAGCACCTTCAGCTTTTTTCTCTGAATTGTTACAAGATGCGAAAGCTACAGTTAAAGCTAAACCTAAGAAACCGAATTTTAATGCGTTTTTCATTTTCTAATTTTCTAATTTAAATTGAAATAATTTTCTTTTTCATCTCTTAATACACGTAACCAAAAAAGGTAACCCAAAAAAATATGTTTTTTTAAAAATATTTTTAACACGTTGTTTTGTAGGTGTTTATAGTTGTATGTTTTATTCGAAACGTTCCTGATTCCACTATTTTATTGATAGGAGATTGTGCGATATAAGGTAAGATGTTGTCCATTCGTTTGTTTACTGGATAATTCGATCTTGTCAATTTGTATCATGTCATTTCCAAACAATTTTCGATTATTTTTCTTATTTTAAGAAGTAAACACTTAAAAAGAAATTGCAATTATGTTTGATAAAGTAAAGAATATAATGGATTTGGCAAAATCAATAGACTTTGGCAAATTGGAAGAAATATCGAAGAAAGTGGATTTGGGAGCAGTAATGGATGCCGTATCAAAAATGGATGATAAGCAGCTTCATGGTTTAATGAAAATGCTAAGTGCAGGAAAAGAAAAAAAGGAATTACCGTCTATTAATGGTGATTTCTATGCTATGGATAGCAAATTAAACGATTCAGATCGTGCATTGCAATTGAAGGTAAGGGAGTTTATGGAGACTGAAGTCAAGCCAATTGTCAATAAATATTGGTTAAGAGATGAGTTCCCTTTTGAAATAGTACCGAAACTAGCAGCTTTAAATATTTGTGGCTATACATACGATGGGTATGGCTGTATGGGGGGAAGTTCATTAATGGAAGGGATCATAGCCGCGGAGATAGCGCGGGTAGATGCTTCTGTAGCGACTTTCTTTGGCGTACAGAGTGGTTTAGCCATGGGATCAATTTATATTTGTGGATCCGAAGAGCAAAAACAAGAGTGGCTGCCCAAAATGCAGCAGATGCAAGTGATTGGTGCTTTTGGTTTAACAGAGCCCGAAGTAGGGTCGGGAGCAGCAGGCGGATTGACAACGACCTGTAGGAAGACAGCCGAAGGTTGGGTCTTAAATGGTCAAAAAAAATGGATCGGGAATTCCACCTTTTCCGATATCACAATCGTATGGGCAAGGGATCTTGATGATGGCGAAGTTAAGGGGTTTATTGTACGAAAGGATAATCCAGGTTTTACAGTTGAAAAAATTAAAGATAAGATGGCTTTGCGCATTGTGCAGAATGGCCTTATTACGTTAGCGAATTGTATCGTTCCAGAAAGTGATCGCCTGCAAAATGCAAATTCCTTTAAAGATACAGGAAAGGTTCTTCAGATGACGCGAGCAGGTGTCGCTTGGATGGCCGTAGGATGTGCGCGGGGTGCTTATGAAAATGCCTTGGATTATACGCGTAAAAGGAAGCAATTTGGTAAACCAATCGCTTCTTTTCAGCTTATTCAAAATCACCTGGTTGAAATGTTGTCCAATTTAACAGCTATGCAAACGCTTGTCTTCAGATTATCTGAATTACAGGATAAGGGTGAACTAAAAGATGAACATGCCTCGCTGGCCAAAGTCTTCTGTTCTTTACGTACGAGAGATATTGTTTCCAAGGCTCGAGAGGTCATGGGCGGAAACGGTATTCTGTTGGAGTATAATGTCGCACGGTTTTTGGCCGATGCCGAAGCAATTTATTCCTATGAGGGGACAAAAGAAATTAATTCACTCATAGTTGGTAGAAGTATAACTGGATTTAGTGCCTTTGTTTAGGCGAGATCGGGCTGGTTTTTGACTTCCTGTTGCCAAATATCGCTTAATACATAAAAAGGGCGTTGTTTTTTTTAAACAATGCCCTTTTTACTTCAGTTGGAGCAAAAAAGCAATTTTCTATTTCCGTTTAAATCGCATAATAGCAATATCTCCCATGATAAATGTCAAGGTATTCTCGCTTACACTATAGGTGTTTACCTTTTCCAATGTCGAAAAGAAAGTTGCTTCACCATTACCTTCGCAGGCCATTTTCGTTGACATAATCGGGCCAAAATTAATGGTATTTCCATTGGTTTTAAAAGTCGTGTTGTAATTATTACAGCTACTATTTCCGTTTACTTTACCACTGCCAGCATCAAATATCATTGTTGGTTTACGATTGGGATATAGGCCATCAAAAGCGATCCGTGGGCCAGATATATAATCAAGTTCCCAAGTTCCACTAAGTTCTTGTTTATTGTCCTGAATTAACTTAAATTTTGCTAGGGGAGCCATTTTAGCTTTGTTCAGGCTAAGAATGCCATCCTTAACCGTATAATTATCTGCAGCAATCAGGTTTTTGGATAAAGCTTGTTCAATAGACATATCCGGACAGGCCATCATCGTAGACATGCCCTGAGCAAATTTAATCTTTCCATTTTTTGATAATGTCAATTCTCCACCGATGCCATTACATCCTCCACTTGCACTGTAACTTTTTTCGTCCAGCTGGAGGTAAGGCATTTTGCCGTTGATCTGATCCGCTACAGGCTGTCCATTGATTTCAATCAATTGCCATTTTTTTCCAATTACTGACGACATGCTACTGTCTGTGTTCTGCTCATTCGCGTTCTTCTTGATCACAGAGCAACTTCCAAGACTAACGATTAAGATGGCCAATATGGCGATGTTTTTAAAGTTCATATTCTAAATTTTAACCTATTAACACCCTTTTTAACGTTTGGTTTGACGAAATGCTACAAAAGTTCACAAACAAAGAAGGCTTCCAATTTGGAAGCCTTCTTTATCAGTATGATAAATCTTACGATTTGTTTTTATTTTGTTGTGCTTGTTGTTGTGCACGCATCATCTCTTCCATTTTCGTTTGGAAGCTCGATTTTTTATCTGCTTTTGGATTCTTTTTATTTTCCTCCAATTTAGCTAAGATTTTCTCATCATTCACCATGGTGCGAATAACCAACTGAGTCAAGAACGTAAATAACGCACTTAAGAAATAGTAGTAGTTCAAACCTGCTGGGAAGCTATTCAAAACAAAGAAGAAAATCAAAGGCATGATATAGCCCATGTATTTCATTTGTCCTGTAGCACCAGATGTAGCGTTGTTATACCAAGTCGTTAACAATGTTGTCAATGTCATCAAGATACACATCAAAGAGATGTGGTTGAATGATCCAAAAATAGGTGCAAATGTAAACAGCGTATCATAGGTTGACATATCCTTCATAAACAAGAAGCTTTGTCCTCTCAATTCAAATAAATTTGGAAAGAAGTAGAAGAACGCAATTGTAAATGGCATTTGTAGGACAAGCGGAAGACATCCACCAAGTGGATTTACACCAACCTGTTTGTACAATTTCATTTGCTCCTGCTGCATCAACATTTGATTGTCTTCACCCACTTTTGCTTTGATCTCATCCAGCTGCGGTTTTAATACACGCATTTTTGCCATAGAGACATAAGACTTGTAGGTCATTGGTGAAAGAATCAGCTTTAACATCAATGTCAATAAGAGGATAACGATACCGTAGCTCATATGGAAACCATCCAGGAAGTTAAATACAGGTACTGTAATCCATTGGTTGATCCAACGCATAGGGCCCCAACCCATATTGATGATCGATTGATAGTCATTACCCTCGGACTTCAATACATTGTATTGATTTGGCCCGAAGAAGAAGTTTAAGGAATAGTTATTGTCCTTATGATTATCAAATGCCAATTCTGCGTTTGTATTATAGAATTTGACGATGTCGGTTTCTGACGCATGTTTTACATCCACTTTTGCATTGACAAAGCCATCTTTAGTGCTGAGGATACTAGAGAAGTAATGCTGCTTGAATGCAATCCATTGTACTTTTTTCTCCAATGCTTCATCCGCATCTTTTGATTCTGAAAGGTGATCTACTTTATTATCTTCTTTATAATACAGTGTAGATTTCTGTCTTTCAGATTCTATGTTTTGCTCTTTTTGTCTCAACGCAGTGTTCCAGTTCAGGGTCAACGTTTTTTGACTCTGCGGAATTAAATTCTGTATTCCTTTTGTGTTAATATCCAGCCCAACATTATAGCCTTTACCAGCAATCGAGTACACATATTCAATATACTGTTCGGCACTGTAATTTAGTCGTAATTTTACAGATTGTTTACCTTCACCAGAAACTTGGATATCCGAAGATTCTGTATTGAAGTATAAATCATTTGTTGATACGTTTTGACCAGCTGCGTTAAATTGAAAACCAAACTTATTGTCCTCACCATCAAAAAGCATCAAAGGTTTTCCATTGAAATTCTTTTCGCCTTTTAGTTCTACGGATTTAACCTTACCACCTTTTGTACTGATTTTGGCAATGATTTTCTCGTTTTCAATCGTAATGACTTTCTCCGTTCCAAATTTTGTCGCGCCAAAAGGCTTTTTCAATTCTGCCGAATCAGCAATCACTGCTGTTTGTGCTGCTTTGGCTTTAGCGGTAGAGTCACTTTCGGCAGGCAGTCCTTTTTCTGTACGCGCTTTAGCCTCTTGTCTCGCTTGTTCTTGTTTGATTTCTGATTCTGAAGGCTTCATCAGGTAAAATGAACCAGTGATGATAGCAAACATCAGGACCAAACCAATTAGGGTATTTCTATCCATTTTTAATAATTAAACTTAATTAATTGTATCCTTCTATTACTACTTTGATTTTTTGTTGGCCAAAGCAGCGGCTACAAAGCTAACAAAAAGTGGGTGAGGATTTGCAACAGTTGACTTTAATTCTGGATGAAATTGTCCGGCAACGAAAAATGGATGGTTTTTCAATTCGACAATTTCAACTAATCCAGTCTCCGGATTGAATCCTGAAGCAATCATTCCAGCTGCTTCATATTGTTTTAAATAGTCATTGTTAAATTCATAACGGTGACGGTGTCTTTCAGAAATTTTTGTTTTACCATAGATGGCAAAGGCCTTAGTTCCTTTTTTAATTTCACAGTCGTAAGCACCTAAACGCATTGTACCGCCCATATTGGTGATATTTTTTTGCTCTTCCATCAAATTGATGACCGGATTGCTGGTGTTGGCATCCATTTCAAAACTGTTGGCATCTTTTAATCCCAATACGTTTCTTCCGAATTCGATAACCGAACATTGCATACCTAAGCAGATACCAAAGAACGGAATATTATTTTCACGAACATACTGAATAGCATTTAGCTTACCATCCAAGCCGCGTTCACCGAAACCCGGAGCAACCAAAACTCCATCCATGCCTTTCAGCTTTTCAGCAACATTTTCTTTTGTAACACTTTCAGCAGCAATATAGCTCACTTTTACTTTACATTCGTTTGTTGCGCCCGCATGGATAAATCCTTCGATAATGGACTTGTAAGCATCTGGAAGCTCAACATATTTTCCGACCAAAGCAATATTAACTTCACTTGTCGGGTTTTTGAGCTTGCCTAAAAAGTTTTTCCAGTTTTCTAGATCAGGCTCATTTTTGTTGGAAAGTTTTAGCTTTGTTAATGCTGTTTTATCAAGATTCTCCTTCAACATCAATAATGGGACATCATAAATCGTCGACGCATCGATAGATTCTACGACGGCGTTGATGTTGACATTACAGAATTGCGCTAATTTTTTACGGATTTCTTGCGATAATTTATGTTCAGTACGACATACCAGAATATCAGGTTGTACACCATATTCCAATAATGTTTTTACTGAATGCTGGGTAGGTTTTGTTTTAAGCTCACCAGCAGCAGCCAAATAAGGGACTAAAGTCAAATGGATAACCAGCGAATTATTGGCTCCTAATTCCCAACGAAGCTGTCTTACGGCCTCCACAAACGGTAAGGACTCAATATCGCCTACAGTTCCGCCCAATTCAGTGATGATAATGTCATATTTGCCGGACTCACCCAACAGTTGCATTCTGCGTTTTATCTCATCGGTGATATGGGGAATCACTTGAACGGTTTTTCCTAAATATGCACCTTCACGTTCTTGTTGGATAACGTGTTGATAGATGCGGCCTGTCGTGACGTTATTTGCTTGTGAGGTAGGGACATTCAGGAAGCGCTCGTAATGACCTAAGTCAAGGTCTGTTTCAGCACCATCTTCTGTAACATAACATTCTCCATGTTCATATGGATTTAATGTTCCTGGATCGATGTTAATGTAAGGGTCGAATTTTTGAATGGTAACTTTATAGCCACGCGCTTGGAGAAGTTTAGCAAGGGAGGCAGCAATAATACCTTTCCCCAACGACGAAGTAACGCCGCCCGTAACAAAAATATATTTAGTCATAACAATTAAAGGATTTTCAATTTTATGTGGTCAAAATGACCAATAATAGTTGCTCTATGTACGGGATACAAAGATAGCAATTTTTATTCAAAATCAGAATTGAAGATCGCTCGATTAATTAAATTAAAAATAGATATTACCTTGGCTATCTATTGTTGTCTTTAATGTAGGTTGTGCTTTTGACTTGATTTCAATGCGATAGAAATTATTACTGTTTGAAAATACAATCTCATAATTTTTGTGCTCATTTATAATTTCAGGATATAATTTGCTTAGCTCCTGAATTGACGTTGCATAGCGTTTTTTATCCTTTCTATAGATCTGTTGCAGGTAAAAGATATTCCAGGTAACTTTTTCGAGTGCGAGGAATTGCTCATCGATAGGTTGATGATCTGTGTCGTTAACAAATTTTATATGTCCCCATCGCTCAGGGTAATGCATATTAACGAGGCCGATTGGAGACCATACCCAGTTCTCTTCAGCGAGCGTCTTACCCGTGTTGTCTTTTCTCTTGCTGTAGGTTGTTTCGATGTTGTCATAATGCCACTGAACGCGTGAGAAGTTTATCTTCCAGGTTTCATTTGCTTTAATCTGATTTCCTTCGCCAAAGTATTTTAGACTTTTTACTGGTATTTTCATTTCCACAGCCCAAAATTCATCCTTGTCTTGAGGATTGTTGATGGACCCGGCATGATAGACTGCGCTTTCCATATCTTTTGTGTCCCAATTTAGATTAGCCCTGCCACCAAAGCGATAAGGTTTAGTCATCAAAAGATCCATTACGGTATTTAATGCATTTATTTCAATCTCTATATATTCAGGAGATAATAGATTTGGCTTGAGAAAGATCTCAAAATCATTGTCATGATAGATGATTGTATCTTTTTGTCTTAAATATCCTTTGATATGAGGTTCTTGAAGCTTAGCAAAAATGTAAAGATTTTCCTTATCCCAAAGCATCTTGACTTGTGTGTTAAAAGTAGGGGCAGGCTTATTTGATCCCTCAATATCCTTAAAAGAATCTGTCCATATCGCTTTTGACCAGGAAGCTTCGCTGTCCTTTCCGTCAATCGTGATCGCATCTGTTACAGGAAGTACATAATACGTTTGAGGGCGCGACTGTAGCTGAAGAAATTCATTCAAATTTCGTTGTGCAAAAGTAAAGGTCGGATAGATGATAAAAGTAAGGATAAAAGCTATAGTTCTCATCAAGATACAGTTTGATTTTTAACGGTAGCAAAGTTAGGATGGAACAATATCAAGTTGTTTTTAACTATTTGTAATCATCTACGATTCTACCTTTCAGATACGGTGCTAAAAGTAAGTAAAATGTTTTAGCGCGGCAAAAGAGGGGTGGGGTTTTGATGGACATTATCTAATTGTCCTAAATTTATTACAGAAGAAGTTTCGTGATATTACCTGCGTTTTGAAAGGCGCGGGCGATAGGGCATAAAAAAAGGCTTTGAATGAGTTCAAAGCCTTTTTTTATGCCGTGGTAGTCGTAATTAGATTCTTTTCGATTTAATACGAGCAGCTTTACCAGTAAGGCCGCGTAAATAGAATAATTTCGCGCGACGAACTTTACCGTAGCTGTTTACTACAATTTTTTCAATGTTTGGTGAGTTTACAGGGAAAATACGTTCAACACCTACACCGTTTGAGATTTTACGAACGGTAAAAGTAGCGTTAGCACCTTCGCTGTTTAATTGAATTACTACACCTTGGTACACCTGTACACGCTCTTTATTTCCTTCGCGAATTTTATAATGAACGCTGACGGTATCTCCAGCTTTGAAAGCGGGAATTTCATTCTTTACTACCGCTTGTTCTTCTACAAATTTTACTAAATCCATGATTTCGAGTATTTATTAACGATTTATATCCTGTAAAAATCGGAATGCAATATTACGACTTATTTTCTGAATATAAAAATACTTTTTTAAAAAACTATTGACTGATATTCAAATCGGATGCAAAGATATGAAAATGAAATGGATAATCTAAAGATATTTTGAATATTCCTTTGTAGGCTATATGGAGTGGGTTTTTGATTGCTAAATTCAATAGAATATGTGCTTTTTGTAAAAATATTGTGCAATCAATCAGTTGTTTAGTGATTAATTTTCTATAGAGTGTTGACAAAGTCAAAAAATGATTCGATATTTGTGCCACACAAAACAAAGGTGATACCTTTTCGGGGTGTAGCGTAGCCCGGTATCGCGCCACATTTGGGATGTGGAGGTCGTAGGTTCGAATCCTGCCACCCCGACTAAAAAGCTCTAACGAAAGTTAGAGCTTTTTTTGTTTCCTACTTTTATTCGTCCCGCAAGCTTTTTACCGGATTAGCTACGGCTGCTCGAATGGCCTGCCAGCTTACCGTAATCAGTGCGATACCTATTGTTATCAGTCCCGCGAGCACAAACATCCACCATTGGATTTGGATGCGGTAGGCAAAGTCTTCCAGCCATTTGTTCATAGTTAGCCAGGCGATCGGGGAGGCAATTATCAAGGCAACTAATACGGGTTTTATAAAATCTTTGGACAATAAAGTAGTAACGCCCGATACCGAAGCGCCCAGCACTTTTCGGATTCCGATCTCTTTGTTTCGTTTGGCGGCCGTAAATGAGGCTAAACCATATAGGCCCAGGCAAGCGATAAATATAGCTAATCCGGAAAAAAGACTGAGTATACGTTGTTGCCTAAGATCGGTTTTGTATAGCGTGTCGAATTTCTGGTCCAAAAAGCTGTATTCAAAAGGGTATAAAGGAGCTACTTTCCCAAATGCAGTTTTAATAGTTTTTAGCGCTGCAGGGAAATCTTTTGTGTTTAAGCGAATGAGGGCTACCCTTAGATCATCAGAAGGGGCAATAACTAATGCATCCATGTTTTCTTTTAGAGATAGGAAGTTAAAATCATCTATTACACCAATGATTTTTCTGGGGGATTGATCACGGATCGTATTTTTTATCCATTTTCCAATGGCCTGTTCGGGGGTAAATCCGAGCATCGATGTTGCAGTACGGTTAACTAATACAGCGCTAGTGGAGTCAGTGGGGTATTGCACTGAAAAGTTTCGGCCCGCTATTATTTTGAGTTTCAACGTGCTTACATAGTCAAAATCGGTGAATTCCGTCCTTGATTTCCACTTCTCACCGTTTTTTTCTTCCACCTCAAACGTGTGACTATCGAAGAAGCCTCCTGGTTCACCGGACATAAAGGAAACCGATGCAATGTCACTGCTCACAGATAATTCGTTTTTGAATGTACGAAGGTTGTTGTACAGTTCTTCATTGTCTATTGGAATAACCACAGTCTGTTGGTTGTCATAGCCGAGCCCTAGTTCTTTTACATATTTCATCTGCTTGGAGATAATCAGTGTACCGATGATAAGTAAAATAGATATGCTGAATTGGAACACAACCAGCGTATGCCGGAACAGTGTGCCGCCCTTGCCCAAGCGCAATTTGCCTTTTAATGCCTGTATGGGGGAGAAGGTTGAAAGGTATAATGCAGGATAACTTCCGGCTAATAGCCCTACTATAATAATAATTGCAATCAAAAAAATATAGATTGGCCATGAATTCCATGGGACTGTTAGGGTGTATCCCAATAGTTGATTGTATACAGGCATGAGTAGTTGCAGTAGACACATGGCGAGTATGCAGGATATGGTGGTTAATAAAATGGATTCTCCGATAAACTGCCCCATTAATTGAAGACGTTGTGCTCCAAGTACCTTTCTTAAACCAACTTCTTTTGATCGGTCAACTGCGCGTATTGTCGAGAGATTCATGAAATTGATGCAGGCGATAATCAATATAAGGATGGCGATGGAGAGAAAAATGTAAATAACCTTTTTGTCACCATGTTTTGCGCTGTCAAATGCGCTGTGGGATTCAAGATAGACGTCTTTTAGCGGTGTAAGGGCAAGGTCAAAATGGATGCCCATATTGGTAGAAACTGCTTTCATATGCCTATTCATGAAATCGGGAAATTGCTTTTCCAGTTGCCCAACATCTTTATGTTCGTCAAGTAAGATGTAGGTGAATAAATTGTTGTTTTGCCAAGCTTTGAACGGTTCGGTATTGATATAATTGGATAATGGAATGATAAGATCAAATTCCAGATGCGAATTGACCGGAAGATCTTTTGCAATCCCGGTAACGGTTAATTGTTTTGTTTTATCAAGCTGTAGTATTTTACCGATGGGATTCTCATTTCCAAAATATTTTTTCGCAGTTTTTTCCGTTAATACAACACTTGTTGGATTTTTTAAAACAGTCATTGGATTTCCCTTGATGAGCGGAAAACTAAATAGTTCAAAGAAATCGTCATCTGCAATAAAGAGTTTCTTTTCATTGAATGCGATATTGCCAAAAGTGAATAACCCATTGGCAGGCATTACCCGTACAGCTTTTTTGATATCATCGGGATAATCGGTTAATAAGGCAGTGGCATAGGGTGCAGATAAATAAGGAGCGCGGTCTTTGGTGTTGTCAAAACCACGCATGACCCGATAGATACGATCACCTTGGCTGTGAAACTTATCAAAACTAAACTGATTGGCAATAAATAGGAATATCATTGCGCAGACGGTGATGCCTATTGTTAAGCCAAGAATATTGATAAAGGAAAAAACTTTGTTTTTAATAAGGTTTCTCCAGGCGATTTGGAAATAGTTCTTTATCATACTTTTCGTTATAAGTGTCCATTTTGACCTTATGGTAATCAGTCCTGTTGAAGGATAGCCTGATTTCTATTTTTGAAAAAATGTTCAATGGATCAATTTCAAAAAAGCTGCCAAAGGGTTAAGGTGTTTTTAATCAGTAGATTGTGTGTTTTGTTTTTGTGATCTAAGTGTTTGGATTCGAACACTTCATGTTCATATCCGAACATGCTACAGTTGAGAGGTTAAAAAGATTATGATTAACAGCTGAGCGCTTTATCGAAGTAACAGCTATTGGGAATAGCATTGGGTTTGATTGTGTAAAGGAGCGCTATATGTGGTCCGGGCAAAGAGTATGTCGCAATGTAACAACTTGTTAGTTTTATTTTGCGTTTTTCATTTGCAAATAATTTTTAAGAAGCGTATATTTGTGCCACACAAAACAAAGGTGATACCTTTTCGGGGTGTAGCGTAGCCCGGTATCGCGCCACATTTGGGATGTGGAGGTCGTAGGTTCGAATCCTGCCACCCCGACTAAAAAAGCTCTAACGAAAGTTAGGGCTTTTTTCGTTTCAGGGTAGGAAGGCGAACCTACGGCCTTTAGGATATTATTTAGTTTGATCCGGAGGAGTCTTAGTCAGACCAGCCATTCCCGCTATTTCAGCTAGCTAAGCATTAACTTCGCTATTCAGGGCAGTCAAGCTGGTTTTTATAATTATTTTGGATCGAAATCGACATGTGTTTTGAATGTTTTATAAATTATTTTGCAATAAGTCAGCTTGTTAGGTATTCTGTGGAGAATATTTTTGAAAAAAACATATTTTTAGTGTACTTTTGTCCCACACAAAACAAAGGTGATACCTTTTCGGGGTGTAGCGTAGCCCGGTATCGCGCCACATTTGGGATGTGGAGGTCGTAGGTTCGAATCCTGCCACCCCGACTAGAAAAGCTCTAACGAAAGTTAGGGCTTTTTTTGTTTCAGGGCAGGAGGGGAGAACCTGCGGCTGGGTGCATTCTTCGCATTTTTTAACATTATATCCTTGTAAACCCGCTGTTAAACAGTTAAATTGCTTGAAATTTATTGTCAATTAGAATATAAACATAAATAATATGAACAGAAAAGCGGCATTTCTTTTAGGAATTTTGGCCTCTTGTGCATTACCGCAAGTAACCTTTGCTAAACATTCAATCGGAGAATCCATCCATTATCAACAAGACGTAGAAGGAAAAGAGCTGATTGGTCGATGGGACATCGAAGTTGATATTAATGGTACGCCTGCACCATCCTGGTTGGAGGTAAAATTGTCGGGCTATAGAACTTTAGTCGGTCATTATGTGAGTACTTCCGGAAGTGCTCGGCCAGTTTCGCAGGTGTTTTATGAGAAAGGAAAGTTTAGATTTGCTATCCCACCTCAATGGGAAGGCGGAAAGATGAATCTAAGTGTTGAAGGAGAGGTTGTGAACGGTGTGTTGCAAGGGACAATAACAGAGCCTGATGGGAAAACATATCGCTTTAAAGGTGTTCGTGCTCCGGAGCTGAAGCGAACAGCTGCGGTAAAATGGGGTAAGCCTATTCAGCTGTTCAATGGTAAGGATCTGACCGGATGGAAAGCTACCGGTAAAACAAATCAGTGGGTGGTGAAAAATGGTATTTTGACTAGTCCCCAATCTGGTTCTAATTTGGTCTCTGAGCAAAAATTTGAAGATTTTAAACTACATGTTGAATTTAAAATTCCAGCAGGAAGTAACAGTGGTGTCTACTTAAGAGGCCGTTATGAGGTTCAGATAGAAGATAGTCCAAAAGACGCGCATCCTAATGCTGTGCTTTTCGCAGGGGTATACGGCTTTTTAGCTGCAAATGAAATGGTCAATAAAGGAGCCGGAGAATGGCAAACCTATGATATTACATTGGTGGGACGTCTAGTGACGGTTGTGGCAAATGGAAAGACCGTTATCAGTAATCAAGAAATCCCTGGTATAACGGGCGGTGCTTTGGATAGTAAAGAGGCAGAGCCGGGGCCAATTTATTTCCAAGGGGATCATGGTCCCGTGGAATTCCGAAAAGTGATTATTACTCCAGCTATTAAATAGCATAACATGATACAAAGGCTATCTGAAAAGGTAGCCTTTTTAAATCCCTATGACAACGACTACAATATCTTCATTCTGGTAGGAGGTGTAATAGCGCTCAATGGAGCCATGAGCCTTGTACTCTTGTAACTCTTCAAAAACCATTTTTTTTAACATTCCTTTTCCCTTGCCATGAATAAACTTTATTTCGTTCATTTCCCAATAAATGGCTGCGTCTAGATTAGATCGCATAAAATCAATGGACTCTTGTAAGAGCTCCTCTGGCGAATAATCTTCCCAATCGTCAAGAAAGGTGTCGGTGTGTAAGTCAACGATAGCTGGTGGTTTGCGCATTTCTCAATATTTTACAATGCTGCAAAAGTATAATAAAACGGCGACTTAATAGGTTAAGTCACCAACGAAATCAATCGCTTGGGCAAATTTTTCATACCATTTTTTGATAATAGCTGCAATTTCATACTCTTCCTCATCGGCATGGTTGAGCATGAGTAACTCGATCGATTGGAGTAGCTGTTTGAGATCTAGAAAATAACCGTCGAAATCCCGGAACGCAGAGACAGTGTCCCGAATAAGCAGCATGCCATCATGTCGAAGTGTAATCATATCATGACGTGAAGATATTCGGTCCAGCAACCATTCCTTTTGGAAATTGGAGTCAATATGTCTATTGCAAGCCTGATTAAAAAGCAATTCAAATTCAACAATTTGATGTTTCAGGTCATATATAGCTTTTTGGAGCTCTTCAAAAGTACTGATGATCTTTTCTTGGGTCTCCATGTTTTTTGATATAATTGCCATGATATTTTACTTAAAAATGTATGCGATTGGTTTTTAGTTATTTAAATAAAAGCATGTAAGGTATATACAAATAGTTCAGCCGAATGTTTTACATGTCTAAAATTCGGTTATGACTTTTGTATATAAAAGAAGAGACTGAGCTTAAAACGGAACTGAGTTTTTTCGGTTTTTGGTCCCGTTTTCAAATCGTAGATTTTTTTTGAAACCTAATTTATTTAATACTATTTAATTTTAAGTATATTTAATATGTTGTATTGCAGCCAATACAGTGTAAATGTATTAACTATGTTAGCATCTAGTTTTGTTGATTTCTTTAAGAAGAGGAGGTACTATGTCCTTTTTTTAGCACTACTGTTGGTATGCAGCTTGCCCATGTGTCATGGCCAATATAAGCTGAAAGATTCTACAAAATTTATAAACGATCAGTTGCCTAGGTATCTCGGAAGAATGGGGAAGATTAAGTCTAGAAATTATCCCCTTGGTGGTCGTGAAGCAATCTTGCGAATATTACTGAAAGACTATTACGTGTATAGATTGGTGTCAGGAGAAGATAGTTTGGATAGGGAACGTTATCCTGCTTTATGGAATCCTCTTTCGGTTCAAACATTTAAAAAGCTAAATACGCGTGATATGTTTAGTTACTGTATGCTTGCACCTGAGTTTGAGATGCAAAATTGTGGTTCCTTGGGGCGGTTGAAAGGTCAATACATATTTGGAGTCTATTATCGAAGGGACATACCGCTGGAATATTGGAGCAATAGACAGTTGGTTGCTTTGCATGGAAGTAGAGATTCTGTTGTACGATATGTGGACCAGATGTGGTCTACACTCGATTTCATTGGCGAGAATACCAAAGATTTAGCGGTTGAATTGATGATGTGGGAGTTGATACCAAAGGTGTTGGATAAGTTGGTTCTGACGCCAACTGACAACGATCTGTATGCTCTATTGGTGCAAATAATGATGCGGCTTAAATTCAAACCTTTTGAAGAGTCAGCTATTTATGAGCAATTGTATGGTCCGGCATCTTATATAGGAAGTCGAATTGAAAGCAATGCAGAAAATCGGAATGACATTATGAAGCTTGCACGGGAGTGTTTTGAAATGCTAAATACATCGCCTGGCTTTCAAATACCAATTTATACTAAACGGGAACGTTTCTTAGATCCACCTTCTTCAAGGGAGCTCTCAGATGGCATGAGTACCTCAAAAGGGCCAGATTGGAAGTGGAAAAAAGTAGAGGTGCATCATTATAAGCTAAAGCTGTAGATCTTTGTCTGGAAGCAAAATTTCCCAGGCGGAGAAAGTATCTTTTTAGCTGGCGTCTTTTCTAATGCTCGTACTATTTTCACCGTCAGGGGGGAGTAGGTTATTTGCTTTTTTTTTACGTTATTCGCGTAAACGAAAAATAGCTTAAGATATAATATAATGAAGGAAAAGGCGATCGGAAATTACCAATTAGAAATCTGTTCAAATTCCGTAGCATCAGCAATTGAAGCGGAACAAGGAGGTGCGACCCGGGTAGAGTTTTGTCAAAATTTGGAAAATGGAGGAACTACACCTTCGTTTGGTCAGTTGCAGTTAGTGCGGGAACTGGTGAATATTGGAATTCATGTGCTTATCAGGCCGCGTGGAGGTGATTTCCTTTATACAGAGACAGAGATCTTAGAAATGATAGCAGATATTCAGTTGTGCAAGGAATTGGGGATAGATGGTGTTGTAATAGGTATGCTGAATGCAGATGGTACGGTGGATAAAGTGAATACTTTGCGATTGATGGAAGCTGCGCGTCCCATGCATGTTACCTTTCATAGAGCTTTTGATCGCGTGGAAGATCCCTTTCAGGCATTGGAAGATGTCATCGAACTGGGGATAGATCGCATTTTGACATCTGGTCTTCAAAATTCTGCTTTGGCTGGAGCTCCATTACTCAAACAGTTGGTTCAACAAGCAAATGGCCGTGTTGTAATTATGCCTGGTGCAGGTGTAGATGCAGCTAATATAGTTCACATTTTAGAGCAAACTGGGGCAGTTGCAATACATAGCTCGGCGAAAGAATTGCATGTGTCGAAGATGAGGTTTAACCAGAGTCAGGTCAATGGAATGGATGAGGCACAGTGGATGAGCTCAAAAGAAAAAGTCCACCAAATGGTGGACCTATTAAAAAGCCTTTAAAGTAGTACTTTAAAGGCTATTAAATTCTTCTTACTATTTAGCTTCTGAAGCTAATTGATTTAAGATAGCATCGTTTTTAACGATTTGGTTGCTAGCTTTCATTTTTGATCTAGAACCTAACTCTACGTTAGTTCCTAATTTCAAAAACTGAACTTCAACACGTGAAACAGTTTTATTTCTTCTATCTTTTCTTTTTAAACGTGTAACTCCCATTTTGATAATATTTTTATTGTTTAAAATAAAACGAGGTCGGAAGCGGATTCGAACCGCTGTAGGAGGTTTTGCAGACCTCAGCCTAGCCACTCGGCCATCCGACCCTATTTTTTCCCTTTTGAAGGTCTGCAAAAATAAAACTTATAATTGGAATTAAAAAATCTTTATGATAAAACTTTTATGTTTTTAAGCATTGGTCTGAAAACCAAGCTGGTATTTTGCTGTGTGATCCTTTGAGCAATGGTCAGCAGGAACATACCGACTGTTTTCAGCTTGGGATAACCAAGACGTTTTTGATAAAGCACTTTCCTCGGTAAAATCAAACACCGAACATAATGCATTTCGCCATCAAATCGAAATAATACGCCAATCACTGTATCTTTTAAAGGACAATGCTAAAGCGTGTAAAGACACTTTTTTCTAATGTTTTACTGTGTAAATTAAAGGCTTATAGATTTTGGAATAGATATTGCAAATGGCAATGTAATAAATCTCGTACAGGAAATTATGAGATTAAATGATAAAAGAAGAAAGTAAATTAAATTAGGAAACATGAAAAAACTATTATTATCTGCAGCAATTTTATTGGGTTCATTAGGAGCCTTTGCACAAGGTGGATTGGGATACGGGCTACGTGCGGGGGTAAATATTCCTAAATATTCATTTGAAAATGGAAGTTCTGAATCTAACACAGGATTTTTTGTAACAGGTTATTTAGATGCTCCTATTTCTCCAAACTTTTCCATCCAACCTGGATTGTCATTGCAGAATAAAGGTGGAAAATATTCCGCAACAGTCAATAGCGCGACAGGTGAGTTAAAGCAGAGTATAATGTCTTTGGATATCCCTGTTAACTTAGTGGCTAAATTGCCTACGGGTGGATCAGGTAATTTCTTTATTGGAGCCGGACCTTATGTTGGATTTGCGCTTAGCGGTAAGAATAAATTTGAAGCAAGCTCAAATAACTCCAGCGCAAAAAGTGAATGGGATGTGGAGTTTGGTAGTGGCTCTGGAAAAGATTTAAAACGTACGGATTTCGGTGTTAACTTCCTTGCAGGTTATCAATTAACGAATGGCTTTCAGATCAATGCTGGTTATGGTTTAGGTTTAACCAACTTAGCACCTAATGGTGGTTCGCAAAAAAACCGTGTTTGGTCTGTTGGCATTGGCTTCGGACTATAAGAAATATAAGTACTTAAACTTATTATGAGGAAAGAGTCCCTGCATTTGTGGGGACTTTTTTATTGGAGTAAACTTAAGTCAACCGAAATTGTTATTTTTATTCAAAAGATTGCTGCATGAAAAGATTTCTTCCTTTACCCTTTTATGTTAAACTTGCCTGTGTATTGATCAGTATACTTTTATTGGGATATTTGGCAAAGATTGGAGATACTATACTCATCCCTATGATTTTGGGCTTGTTATTCTCTCTACTGTTGATTCCGTTAAGCAATTTTTTGGAGCGGAGGCTTAGGTTCCCGAGGACGTTGGCGGGGATATTAAGCGTAATCCTGTTTTTCGGCGTTTTAGGGTACGGACTTTTTCTTTTAGCCTCCCAGCTTACACTTCTTAAGGAAGATTTTCCAGCTTTTAAACAACAAATAATGGATGGTGTTGGTAATTTACAGACTTGGGTAAGCCATCAATTTGGAATTCAGCACAAAGATCAGATTGATTTTATCAATAAAACAGCATCAAAGTCTGTAGATTCGGGTACTTTATTCCTAGGGACAGCATTGGTTTCCCTTTCGTCGCTATTTATTTTATTTGTCTTTACCTTTCTTTACACATTTTTCTTACTGATATACAGAGGACACATTGTTAAGTTCCTTTTATTTGTGAATCGCGTAGAGGACAGACCTATCGTTCTAGATGTCGTTAAACAGGTTCAGTATGTGGTCAAAAAGTATCTTATTGGATTGCTGATCCAAATGAGTTTGGTTTCTTTATTGGTTTTTATAACGCTTTCGATTATCGGCGTAAAATACAGCTTATTGCTCGCTTTGATAACTGGCGTCTTTAACGTTTTGCCCTATATTGGTATTTTTTCTTCGATGCTTATCATTGCGATCCTGACCTTTGCAACCTCGTCATTCACGCATGTGGTACTGGTGATGTTTGCTTTGATTATTGTACATCTGATTGATAGTAACTTTATCGTTCCTAAGATTGTTGGTTCTAAAGTAAAAGTCAATTCCTTGTTTGCTATGCTTTCCATCATTATCGGAGAAATGGTATGGGGTATTTCGGGGATGTTTTTGGCAATTCCCATTTTAGCAATTGTTAAGATTGTTATGGATCGGATTAAAGAGCTCAAGCCTTGGGGATTTTTATTAGGGGAGGAGGATAGTAAAGATGACGTTTACAATGATATGTACGCGACCTTGCACCATGAACTTCCCCCTTCGACTGAAATTGATAAAGAAGTCGAATAGTTTTTTTTATTACTTTTGCCCGCTATCTCAAACATAGCGAATAAAAGTAATTATATGAAGAGAATATTATTAACCACATTAGCCATTGTGGGAATGACAACTGGGCTTCATGCTCAAATGTCTTTCGGCCTTCGTACGGCAGCCAATTTTGCAAAGGAAGTGAGATATTCAAGCTATGGAAGCTCGGCCTATCCTGCCATTACAAGATTACATGTAGAAGCATATGTAGAGCTTCCATTGCGTAATAATTTTGCTTTGCAGCCTGGTGTGGCTCTTCAACAGACAGGATCCAAAATGAGTACAGGTTCGCAAAATGACGAAATTTTGATGGATGGCTGGCGTAAGGTACAATATCTTGAAGTCCCTTTAAACTTAATGTATTACTTTCCTCAAAATAATTTTGGTCAATTTTTTCTAGCTGGAGGACCATATACAAGTATTGCTATCTCTGGGAAAGAGAAATTTTCTAGGACTGTGGAAGAAATTCAGTTTGGGACTAGAAAAAATAGCAATGAGATGAAGAAATATGATGCTGGATTAAATTTTTTAGCGGGATTTAAATTAACAAATGGCTTTTCGGTGCATGGCGGATATGGGTTAGGCCTTTTAGATATCAAGCTAGATGATAAGATTAGTACCTATAACCGTGTATTTTCAATCGGACTTGGTTATCAGCTATAATTTTAATTGGTCGAAAAATGCCTTTCACCTCATGTTTTGGATTTATTAGTTTCAAGAGAAATATTTGCGCAAACAAAACCTTCATGATTCCGCAGACAGCAACAGCAATGGAAGCCGACTGAAGGTTTCTTTCTGGCTAATAATATCAAACACATTCACAAAAAAAGGGCTTTTCTTGCGAAAGGCCCCTTTTTTTCAGTGACTGAAATCTATCACACTTTGATTTCTACTTCAACACCTGAAGGCAATTCAAGTTTCATCAATGCGTCAACAGTTTTAGCGTTTGATGAATAGATATCCAACAATCTTTTGTAAGCACACAATTGGAATTGCTCACGTGCTTTTTTGTTAACGTGTGGTGAACGTAATACCGTATAGATTTTTTTCTCAGTAGGCAATGGAATAGGACCACTAACAACTGCACCTGTAGGTTTTACTGTTTTTACGATTTTTTCAGCTGATTTGTCAACCAAATTGTAATCGTAAGATTTCAATTTAATTCTGATTCTTTGGCTCATAGTATATGATATTATTTAAAAATGACCGCTGATTAGAGCTATTAACAACCAGCGATCGGTTTATTTTTGAGTTCTATATTATTCTACAGAACCTTTGATTTTACCTTTTGATTTTGCAATCACCTCTTCAGCAACGTTACGAGGAGCTTCTTCAAAGTGATCAAATTCCATTGTCGATGTTGCACGACCTGAAGTGATTGTACGTAATTGCGTTACGTAACCGAACATCTCAGAAAGTGGAACCAATGCTTTGATTACTTGTGCACCGTTACGTGAATCCAAACCTTGCATTTGACCACGACGACGGTTTAAGTCACCCATTACATCACCCATGTTTTCTTCTGGTGTTAAAACCTCTATTTTCATAATTGGTTCCATTAACACTGGAGAACATTTAGGTAATCCTTCACGGTATGCTTGACGAGCAGCTAATTCGAAAGACAATGAATCTGAATCGACAGCGTGGAATGAACCATCAATCAAACGAACTTTCATTCCTGATAATGGGAATCCTGCTAATACACCATTTTTCATTGAAGTTTCAAATCCTTTTTGAACTGAAGGGATAAATTCTTTAGGAATTTTACCACCAACGATTTCATTAACGAATTGAAGTGGTGATTTTGACAAATCGAAATCTTCATCCGCTGGAGAAATAACAACTTTGATATCCGCGAATTTACCACGACCACCTGATTGTTTTTTGAATACCTCACGGTGCTCAGTAGTACCGTTGATAGACTCTTTGTATGATACTTGAGGAGCACCTTGGTTAACCTCAACTTTAAATTCACGTTTCAAACGGTCGATCAAGATCTCTAAGTGAAGCTCACCCATACCAGAGATAACTGTTTGACCAGTTTCTTCGTCAGTTTTTACAACGAATGTAGGATCCTCTTCAGCTAATTTACCAAGACCAATACCTAATCTATCAACGTCAGCTTGAGTTTTAGGCTCAATTGCCAAACCAATTACTGGCTCAGGGAAAGTCATAGACTCAAGAATGATAGGTGCTTTTTCGTCACAAAGTGTATCACCAGTTTTGATGTCTTTGAAACCTACAACAGCACCGATATCACCTGCCTCGATGAAAGGGATAGGGTTTTGTTTGTTCGCATGCATTTGGAAGATACGAGAGATACGCTCTTTGTTTCCTGAACGAGTGTTCAATACATAAGAACCAGCATCTAACTTACCAGAGTAAGCACGGATAAAACATAGACGACCTACAAATGGGTCAGTCGCAATTTTAAAACCTAAAGCTGCGAAAGGTTCGTTTACAGATGGTTTACGTGTGATTTCTTCACCAGTATCAGGGTTAGTACCTTTTACAGCCTCGATATCAAGAGGTGAAGGCAACAATTCCATTACTAGATCCAACATGGTTTGAACACCTTTGTTTTTGAAAGATGAACCACATACCATAGGAACGATCGCATTATCTAATACCGCTTTACGTAAAGCATCTAAGATTTCGCGCTCAGTCAATGAATTTGGATCTTCGAAGAATTTCTCCATCAAAGTCTCATCATAACCAGCTACTGCTTCCAATAATTTCTCACGGTATTCAGCAACCTCGTCCACCATATCTGCTGGAATTGGAACTTCTGTGAAGGTCATTCCTTTATCATGCTCATTCCATACGATACCACGGTTGTTAATTAAATCAACAACGCCAGTGAACGTATCTTCAGCACCGATAGGCAATTGCAAAGCAACTGCATCAGAACCTAGCATTGATTTTACTTGACCAACAACTTTTAAGAAGTCAGCACCTGAACGGTCCATTTTATTAACGAAACCGATGCGAGGTACTTTGTAATTATCAGCCAATCTCCAGTTAGTCTCTGATTGAGGCTCAACACCATCAACCGCAGAGAATAGGAATACTAATCCGTCTAATACACGTAATGAACGATTTACCTCAACCGTGAAATCCACGTGTCCAGGAGTATCGATAACGTTAACTTGGTATTTATTACCACGGTATTGCCAAAAAACTGTCGTAGCAGCAGAAGTAATTGTGATACCACGTTCAGCCTCTTGCTCCATCCAGTCCATTGTTGAAGCACCTTCGTGAACCTCACCCAATTTATGGTTTACACCTGAGTAATAAAGAATACGCTCAGTTGTTGTAGTTTTACCAGCATCGATGTGGGCAGCGATACCGATATTTCTAGTGAATTTTAAATCTCTTGCCATAATATTTTTAAGCAGCGGACCTTAATGGTCTTATGTGTTTAAATGTAATGTTAAATAAGTACACCGACCTTGATAAAAGATTGTTTTTATCGGAGGTCGGTGTAATCATATTTTTTTGAATGTCTTCAAAATTAGAATCTGAAGTGTGAGAACGCTTTGTTAGCTTCCGCCATTTTGTGCGTATCTTCTTTCTTCTTAACAGCAGCACCTTCACCTTTAGAAGCTGAAATGATTTCTCCTGCTAATTTTTCGAACATTGTTTTTTCACCACGTTTACGAGCGTATGAAATTAACCATTTCATACCCAAAGCGATTTTACGATCTGGACGAACTTCCATAGGAACTTGGAAGTTAGCACCACCAACACGGCGTGATTTAACTTCAACAGCAGGCATAACGTTGTTCAAAGCTTTTTTCCAAGCTTCTAAACCGCTTTCTTGTGTTTTTTGTTCTACTAATTCTACTGCGTCGTAAAAAATAGAATAAGCGATAGATTTTTTACCATCTACCATCATATTGTTTACGAAACGTGTTACCTGAACGTCATTAAACTTTGGATCAGGTAAAATGATTCTCTTTTTCGGTTTTGATTTTCTCATTTTTCTTTCCTCCGTTTAATTATTTCTTTTTACCTTTTGCTGGAGCTGCAGCTGCTTGTCCTGGTTTAGGACGCTTAGTTCCATATTTAGAACGACGTTGGTTACGACCTGCTACACCTGAAGTATCTAATGCACCGCGGATGATGTGGTAACGTACACCTGGTAAATCCTTAACACGACCACCACGGATCAATACGATCGAGTGCTCTTGTAAGTTGTGACCTTCTCCAGGGATGTAAGCGTTGACCTCTTTACCGTTTGTTAAACGTACACGAGCTACTTTACGCATTGCTGAGTTTGGTTTTTTAGGGGTAGTAGTATATACACGTGTACATACACCTCTTCGCTGTGGACATGAGTCCAACGCTGGTGACTTACTCTTATCAACCAGAGCTACTCTACCTTTTCTAACTAATTGTTGAATAGTAGGCATTTACCTGTTTTTGTTTATAAATTTTTTTACCTTAAATATTTTAAGTTCGCAAAGATACTTATTCCCTTTTGAATATGAAATAGTTAGTGTATAAAATTTAGATTATTTTTTGAATTGGTGCTACTCGTTTCTTTATCATCAATCACGTTTCTTTAGTATGCTGTGATCCTGACTACGCCGTTATCCTCTTGCTGCGTGTTAAACGAACCGTTTAGTATTTTTCTTCATTCGTAGCTTTGCTTCAGGAAACTAGTCTGTATGCAAGCTGAGTATTCTCGTTTAGGCAACAATGGACAGATTATATATAGTTTTCAACAATGACTATTCAACTCCTGAAGGTTTGTTGTACACCAATATGGACGATTATAGGGTAGCAAAACGGCAAAAAGCTATGTAATATAGGTTTCTTCTTATAAGCACTCTAAGTTGTTCTTTCTCTGTGTAGTACTCTTTAAATAATGGTATTCTCTCGAAAATATTCGTCTACTGGTTTTCAGGTATATTGCACTTCTTGCATGTTTTTGCGTTCTGTTTGGCAAAGTGTTTGATAAAAACGTATAAATATTTAGTAGAAACAAATTAATGTATTCAAGTTATGAAAATCAAAATGAAATTTATGTATGCGGTGGTATTAGCCTTGGTCACTTTCGCTTTTGTCGGATGTTCAAAGGATAAAGATGAACCTATTCAAACAGGTGGCAGTATAGATGCGGCTGTGGGAAACTATAAAGGGACAATTAAAATTATTGGCGGCGCGGAAGTCTTCAATCAGATATTAGTAGTCACCAAGGTTAATGATAAAACAGTCAAAGTTGCTGCTCAGAATGCTGACTTAAAGCTTCCTGTAAGAGAGATTCAAGTTTCAAATAATTATAATATGAGTATTCAGGCTTTACCAAACGAGCCTCAGGGCAGTTTCATATTTACGTTTGAAAATAAGGGGTTAATGTTCTTAGCACAAAGAACAGAAGAAGGACAATTACAGTATTCCTTTGAAGGAACTAAACAATAAGTTTTGTTTATTTAACAATAAGCCCCGCATCTGTATTACTGAGGCGGGGTTTTTATTTAAATGCATTACGACAGGCATGCAAAATCAATCTGCCACTTATCCAGATCCACTTTCTTCACACGGATCTGAACTTCATCACCCAATTGGAAGTTCTTCTTTTTCCGCTGGTCAATAATCGCATAGTTTTTCTCGTCAAGGACGTAAAAGTCATCGGTGATATCCCGAAGCCTAACCATACCTTCATATTTGTTTTCTTCAATCTCTACATACATACCCGATTTGGTTACACTAGAGACAATAGTAGCCTATTCTGTACTGATATGATCCTCTAGAGATGCTTTCTATTTTTATTAAATCCCCTGAATTATACTTTTACGAGTGTTGAATTTCTTATAATGGGGTGTATTGTGATTAATATACTGGTTTCTGAGTATTTTATTGTTCTGTTTTTCTTAATTGAAAGGTGTTTAGTGTTTTAGATAAAACTTTTTGGTTTAAAGAATTAATTGAAATTTTAAAGGTAAATTATGAAAAGAAAATTTATTAAAATCGCTATGTTTTCGATGTGTTTATTGTCTTGTGCGAAAGACGATGTAAAATTTCAGAAGGATAATCCGATGAAAAATTTTACTAATGAAAATGTGGCAAAAGAAAAGTTTGCCATTATTTTATCGAAGGCTGTTAGTTCAAATCAATCGATGAGAGACTTTATTCAAGAAGAGGCCCTTAAAATGATGGATAACGATTATGATGTTTTCTATCCATTTATAAAGGATGAAATTTTGGATAATAATTTGAGTTTTCGGGATAACTTATTAAAAGTTACAGATCAAGAAACATTAAATAGGATTGAAGGTCAGTTACCATTGCTAACTATTTACGTGCCTACTCTTCCTAGTGGTTTTTCCCCCGAAACTTGGACTCCCAAGGATGAAATTCCAGTTGTAGTTGCTGAAGGGAATTATAAAAATAATGAGCTTGCATTTTTTCAGAATAGAGAAGAGAAAATAAAGATAAAATCTAATCAAATACCAGGATTTCCAACTTTAGTCGTAAAAAGTAACGAGAGGATTGCGGTAAAGAATAAAGCATTGTTGGCAAATTCTGGAACCAATAAAAATGTTAAAGCTAATTACCAATTTATATCAAGTGAATTTGAGAATAAGGGCAATGGTACTCGGTCAATCAAAGTTACAAGCAAGAAAGCTCTAAATATTTCGAAAACGGCAAGTTCTACTTTATTGTCGGGGATAACTTGGGGACCTCGATTGACATCAATTGGACTTACTACTGATGAAATGAATGCTTCTGGTCTTGCTGATGTGATGGTTTCAAAAGAGGCTATTGGTAATGATAAAGGGGCGGATAATTGGCAGAGGGATTTTGTATATTATAATCTAATACCTTCCAATACAAATGGTAAGCTCAAGACTAATTTTAAAGAGTTTATTCATTATATCTCAATTTCGGAATCTGGTTTTAACTTAATGACAAATACAAATTCTGATCCTGACGATCCTATTTTAAATCCCAACTGGCACAATTCTAGTTTTTGGTCGGATGGGTATTTTGAATTGAGATTTGATGTACTTTCTAATTCAAAAAATGGGCAAGGAGAACGTTTTACAGATATTAGATCTGTTAAACCTCAAGATCTTTTTGATATTCAGTATAAGAGGTTAGGTCCGGTATATATCATTGAAAAAATCATTCCAAAATTTGCTAAAGTTGATATTCCATTACAAACTTGGGATTTAGAAAATGTAAGCTATGGCTGGAAAATTTCGGTATCTGAGACTGATCAAGCAGGTACATCAACAATAAGCTCGACAAATTCGTCAAAATTTGCTACTAACTTCGGAATCGATGCCGGATTTGGAATCGGAAAAGTCAAAATTGGTTTAAAATTTGGTGGAAGTACAGAGGTAAGTTCTTCAAAAACACATACCTACACCGTGCAAAATGTTTCGGACGAGTTTGGGGATGTATTAGTTCAATTCGGCGATAATATTTATGATAAAAAGGAGCCAGTTTATGCGAATGGGCTTATCAACATTTATTATTATTTTAACACTGCTTATAATTCAAATATTTCTCTACTTGTTGCACCTAAAAGAATAAATTAATAATTTCAAAAATAAATAAAATAGGATATTCCACCTTTTGGAATATCCTATTTTATTTATTTTGAATGTCTACATACTGTTATTTCAAATATTTGACTCTGAGGGGAGCATTTTTTATGGACACCTTCTTTTGGTATGTTACGACAACAACGTAAAATCAATCTGCCTTTTATCAAGATCCACTTTCTTCACGCGGATTTGAACCTCATCACCCAACTGGAATTTCTTTTTCTTCCTTTGGCCAATGATCGCATAGTTCTTCTCGTCAAGCACGTAAAAGTCATCGGTGATATCCCGCAGCCTGACCATACCCTCACATTTGTTTTCCTCAATCTCCACATACATACCCCATTCGGTAACACCTGAGACAATACCGGTATATTCCGTGCCAATTTGATCCTGCAAGTATTCGGCCTGTTTGTACTTAATCGATGCACGTTCGGCCTCAGCCGCTTTTTTCTCCATTTGGGAAGAATGTTCGGCCATCTTCTCATAATGCTCCGCATTGATTTTGGCGCCGCCCTCCAGATAGAATTGTAAAAGACGGTGTACCATCACATCGGGATAACGACGGATAGGGGAGGTGAAATGGGTGTAATAATCGAATGCCAATCCATAGTGACTTGTCTTCTTTGTCGTATAGATCGCTTTGGCCATCGAACGTACCGCAAGTGAAGTCAGCATATTTTGTTCTTTGCTGCCTTCTATTTTGGTCATCAGCGCATTTAAAGATTTAGCTGTCTCCTTATCCGTTTTGATGGTCAATTTATGACCAAACCGCGCTGCAAATTGAGAGAAAGTTGTCAGCGTCTCCGGATTAGGTACATCGTGGAACCGGTATACAAAAGTAAGCTTGTTTTTTCCGCGGCCTTGTTTGCCAATAAACTCGGCAACCTTCCGGTTGGCCAATAACATAAAATCTTCAATCAGCTTGTGTGCATCCTTACGCACTTTGGTATATACCCCTGTAGGTTTGCCATTTTCATCCAAGGTGAATTTTACCTCTTCACTTTCAAAGGCAATTGCCCCATTTTTAAATTTACGCTCCCGAAGAATATAAGCCAGTTCATTTAATTTCAGGATCTCTTCACTGAAATCACCCGATTTCGTTTCGATCACCTCCTGTGCTTCTTCATAACTGAAACGTCGGTCGGAATGGATTATCGTACGGCCGAACCATTGATCGTGTACATTGGCTTTTTCGTCCAATTCAAAAACAGCCGAAAAACAAAGTTTATCTTCATGTGGACGTAGCGAACAGACACCATTAGAAAGACGCTCCGGAAGCATTGGAATAACGCGGTCAACCAGATAGACGGATGTGCCGCGGTTGAATGCTTCTTTGTCCAATTCTGTATCAGGTATGACAAAATGCGAAACATCCGCAATATGAACACCGATTTCATAATTGCCATTCTCTAATTTTTGAAAGGAGATGGCGTCATCGAAATCTTTTGCATCCGCTGGGTCAATGGTAAAGGTCGTAACGTTTCTAAAATCACGCCGCTTTGCAATTTCTTCCGCGCTTATTTTTTCCGAAATCTGATTGGCTTCAGCTTCAACTTTTTTAGGGAACTCCAATGGGAAACCATAGTCGGCCAAAATAGCGTTCATCTCGGTGTTGTTTTCCCCTTTGGTACCCAAAACATGTTTTACCGTTCCGACAGGATTTTTGCTCCCGCTTGGCCAGTCGATAATCGAAACGACCACTTTTTCTTTATCCTTGGCTCCATTCAGATTGTCCAAAGGAATAAAAATGTCGTGTAGCATCTTGCGGTCGTCGGCAATAAAAAAAGCAAAATTATTGGAGATGCTGATTGTTCCCGTGAAATCAGTCTTGGCCCTTTGCAGGATTTCAACGACTTCACCCTCTTTTTTGCGGCCACCTTTTCTTTTTTCGAAGGTATGGACCTTGACAATATCGCCATGGAGTGCCTGTCTAAGTTTCCGCGGAGCGATATAAATATCGTTTTCAAATTCATCATCAGGAATCACATAGGCGGAGCCATCGGCAGTCATATCTACCTTTCCTGTGACATAAACTTTAAGTTGCTTCAGATTAAATTTGCCTCGTTCGACCTCAATAAAAAGTCCATTTCTTACATTATCATGTAAAATATCGGCTATGGCGACTTTCGAGTCGTTATCGGTAAGGTTCAATTTTGACGAAACTTGTTTATAGTTGAGGGGCTTATTACCCGATTTTTCGAAGATATCGATGATCAGTTGTGTTAAGACCTCCTTATATGGATTTTCTTTTCTTGTTTTCATCCAATTATTATTTATTATTTATTCATTTGCCTCGATTTGCGGCAGTCTTCCTATTGCAGCGAACTGGCTGTGATAGCGAATTTGCAAATTCAGCCTATGCAATAGATCATGAGCGAGCCGTACATCAAGATCGATGCCAATACAATGTACGAAAAAAACAGCATTTGACACGACAATAACGAGCTAAACGGAGCATCTTCCGATAGCCAATGTATAGACAGTTCAGCCGAAAAATAGTTTTGGATTCGTACAGCCTGATTTACTTTTTGCAATGATTGCACACACCGAGTGCATTTACGGCTATCGCTTCGAGACTAAAGCCTTCAGGGATCGATACTTTTGGTAAGATTATATCTTCCAGACAGTACACCGAATTGCATACCCGGCAAATAAAATGTACGTGCTGGTCATGATGATCATGTTCTGAACAGTTTGTCGAACACATGGCGTAGGTAGCTGTACCATGTAGATCAAAGATTTTATGGATAATCCCTTTCTCTTCAAAGCTGGCCAATACCCGGTATAATGTGACACGGTCAATATCCTTGCCCAGTAATTTCTCCAGTTCTGGCTGTGAAATTGCAGACTCTTTCCTCGAAATAATTTCAAGTACCTTCAACCGGGGTTGGGTAACTTTTAAACTATTTCGTTTGAGAATTTCTGGATATACAGTGTTGGAATCTTCCATGGATTTCTTCGTTAAGCCTTAGATCAAATACAAACTAAGAGAAATTTACTTTTATTTGCAAGTTTAAAAACTATCCGACGAATTTATTCATCGTATTTTTTCCCTTTGCATAGACCATTAACGAACATAAACGGACCATTTCCTTTCTCAGAGATGCTTTTGACAGTACAAAAGTACGGAAACTATTAAAAATAAGAAAACCGATAAGTTTAAGATTAGTGTCATCTTACTTATCGGTTTTCGTTACTATATGGAAATATAGGAATCTTATTTGCCTGCAGCTTTAGCGTGATCAGCTAAGAATGTCGCTAGACCGCTGTCTGTCAATGGGTGTTTCAATAAGGCTAGGATCGCTGATAAAGGACCAGTCATAACATCAGCACCGATTTTAGCACATCCTAAAATGTGTGCACTGTGACGTACAGAAGCAGCTAAAATTTGTGTAGGATAGTTGTAGTTATCATAGATTAAACGAATATCTTCGATCAACGCTAATCCATCTGTAGAGATATCATCCAAACGACCAATAAAAGGAGATACATAGGTTGCCCCAGCTTTAGCAGCCAATAGTGCTTGTCCAGCTGTAAATACCAATGTACAATTTGTTTTAATACCTTTTTTGCTGAAATATTTAATTGCTTTTACGCCATCTTTGATCATAGGGACTTTGACAACTATCTTGCTGTCAAGAGCTGCTAACGCTTCTCCTTCTTTGATCATTTCTTCATAATTTGTAGAAATAACTTCAGCACTGACATCGCCATCAACGATTGCACAGATCGCTTTATAATGGTTGATTACGTTTTCATCACCGCTAATACCTTCTTTAGCCATTAAACTTGGATTGGTTGTTACCCCGTCTAATACGCCTAAATCTTGGGCTTCTTTGATTTGCTCTAGGTTCGCTGTGTCAATAAAAAATTTCATTGTATATGTTATTGAATGATAATTATTTGATTATTCTAAAGTTCAAAATAATGATGCAAAGTTATTGATTATATTCCAGTATTGAAGCATTGATTTTCACCTATTGTACCTTTATTTTAGCAAAAAGGAATCTCTTCTCCTAATTTTTTGTTATACTTTTAATATAGTATTATCTTTACGTATGCAGGTTTTTCGTTCGCTCCATTATAGAAATTTCCGGTTACATGTTATAGGTCAAGCAATTTCCCTTATGGGAACTTGGATGCAGCGGATAGCCATCAGTTGGTTAGTCTATGAATTGACCGGTTCTGTGTTTTGGCTTGGTTTTGTGCAGTTTATCTCCCTATTGCCTTCTTTGGTCCTGTCTCCATTTATTGGCAGTTTTGTCGATAAGCATAAAAAGTATAAATTGGTTCTGATAACCCAAATTGGTCTGATGATACAGGCTGGGATCTTGACCCTGGTCGTTTATCTGAAATGGGAGAGTGTCTTATGGCTTTCCATCTTAGGTCTTATACAGGGAGTCATTAATTCCTTCGATGTTTTGGGGCGTCAGTCGCTGATGATGTATTTGGTTGGGGACCGTAAAGATCTGCCGAATGCCATAGCGCTGAATTCAACAATTTTCAATGGTGCCCGAATGTTGGGGCCTGCAATAGGAGGTATTTTACTGAGTACATACGGTGAACTCGTCTGTTTTGCCCTGAATTTTATCAGTTTTGTTCCGGTCATTATTACATTATTGATGATGCAGGTTGATGAAACACATGTTCAACTGAGCAAGGGAAGCAATTGGGAAGGCTTGGTCGAAGGCTTTCGTTATCTTAAACGTTCACCGCACATCTCCTCGCTGATTATTATCATGACATTCTCCAGCTTGATCGTTATTCCGTATACCTCGTTGCTGCCTGCCATAGCAAAAGAAATGTTTCATGGTGATGAACGTACGTTCTCCTGGTTTGAAAGTGCGGCCGGCCTGGGTGCCATGATTGGTGCATTTAATATGGCCCGTTTAAAATCGGGTACCAATTTGCGCTATCAGGTGATGGGGGCAGCAGCGCTTATGGGAGTTGCATTATTGTTTTTGGCGCATTCGAGTATGCTGCAGATGGCACTCGTCTATGTGATGTTGGTATCCTTTGCCATGATGATGCAAAACTCAAGTATCAATACGTATATTCAGACGCATGCCATACCAATCTATCGTGCCCGGGCAATCTCGTATTACGTCATGGCTTTTCAGGGGATATTTCCCATTGGTACATTAATGATAGGTTCCTTAGCCAGTTACTGCGGGCTTCGAACGACATTATACGTCATGGGGGGACTGGGGATATTGATCGCAATCGTGTACTATGGCTATCTCCGGCTCCATATCCACAAACGCCTATTTAAGTTTTAATTTCCGGGTTCTTAATTTTAAGGTGCGCTTTGCATAATCAATGACAGCGCCATAGTCTGCAAAAATATCTCCGCCCAGTACGCCGATCACTGGTTCGAGGTCCATCTGCTGATAGGCATAATTGATCGAGCTTAAATCCAATACCGCAGTATTTAAGTTTTTTATCTGCCATTCACCAATTGTCAGACTCGGAATTTTTATATTGAAACTCTCCATTGAATTGGTGCCAAGTCCTGTTGATAATGTTTCTGAAGGCTCAAGCTGCAATTGGTCCTCCAAAAGATGCCCCAATTGTGTTTTATCAAATACAGTTTTAGATGCGCCAGTATCAACTACCATCTTGAACGAACGATTATATATTTCTACATCGACTAAAATGTGTGTGCCCTGGCCTTGTAAATCCAATAATTGAAATGGTACTGTTGTCATATAGCCAAACATACCCAAAAATTCCCTTAAAAAAGAAATTTTAAAACCCGCAGTGTGTGTTGAAAGTTCATAAAAAAAGCTGTTATTGATAGAATAACAGCTTTTCATCTTTTTATTGTTTATGAGCTACAGCGCTTTTATTTCTTTCAGTACATTATTCATTGTACGTACTGCTTCTGCACTTTTATTGAATTTTTCTTTGTCCTCTTCATCGAGTTGAATGGGGACGATGCGATCCCATCCTTTTTTATTGATGATAACCGGCACGCCCAGATTGATGTCTTCTTGGCCAAATTCACCTTCCAAATAGACGGATGCTGTAAATAATTTTCCTTGATCACGTACGATACTTTCGACGACTGCAGCTGTGGCGGCTCCCGGTGCATACCAAGCTGAGGTACCAATTAGGCTGGTCAATGTTGCTCCACCAACCATAGTTTTGTGTACAATTTCGTCTTGCTCTTCCGGGGTAAGGAAATCAGTGACTGGAATACTGTTCCACGTGGAGTGCTTGATGAGCGGTATCATCGTTGTATCTCCATGACCGCCAATGACAATGGCATTGAGATCGGCCGCAGAAGCATTCAATTTTTCACTCAATTGATATTTGAATCGGGCTGAATCCAATGTACCTCCCATTCCAATAATTCTATTCTTAGGCAATCCACTTGATTTAAGTGCTAGATAGGTCATGGTATCCATGGGATTAGATACGATGACAATGATAATATCCGGAGAATGTTTTACTAAGTTTTCGACAACCGACTTGACAATATTGGCATTTGTCCCAATCAATTCTTCGCGTGTCATTCCGGGTTTACGTGGAATTCCCGATGTAATGACGGCAACAGTAGAACCTGCAGTTGAAAGATAGTCATTGGTTACCCCCTTGATTTTTGATTCAAAACCCAATAAGGCGGCGGTTTGTGCCATATCTTGCGCTTTGCCTTCTGCAAAACCTTCTTTAATATCCAATAGTACAATCTCCTCTGCGACATTTCGACGGATTAAATTGTCCGCTGTAGTTGCTCCTACAGCTCCAGCACCAACAATAGTTACTTTCATATGTAAATTATTTGTTTATTCATGAGCTAATTTTTCCGCTTAAATATGCATGCCGCCTTCGGCGGTCTTTATGCCACATCGGATATCCTGTCCATCTTCACGAATGCTTGTTCTTTTTTTAAATGGATATTTCATGAGCATTTATGTGGATTACTAAATAATTCTTGAATTTAATCAATTATTGTCAGTAAATCAATGTATTTAGCGGGAATAACTTGTTTTTTGACATAAGAAATAGAACGAGAATTGGTTTGTGGTAACAACGCATGATAACGCCGTCGAAAGTCAATGACTTTTATAAAATAGTAAAAAAAATAACAGGCCTGAAATTCGTTCAAGCCTGTTATTTCTATCGTGTAAATCAAATTTGAAATCCTAGAACGGATAGCCGATGGCTAAGTTGAACATCAAATTATCCTTTCTCCATTTTGAACTTCCAAAGTCGATATCCTTAAATACCCAACGTTCTCCTTTTGGAAGATAGGGGATGCGGAAAGGTATTGACATATCTGTACGAATGATCAAAAAAGTAAAGTCGAAGCGTAATCCAGCTCCACCGCCGACCGCTAATTCATTTAAAAAGTTCTTGCTGAACTTACCGCCCGGCTTGTTGACATCATCCCGTTGCAACCACACATTCCCGGCATCAATGAATGCTGCCCAATGAACAAAGCCTGCTAATTTAGCTCTGTATTCTGTGTTAAGTTCCAATTTGATATCACCGGTCTGGTCGGCATAGAAGAGGCCGTTGCTTAATTTTTCAGGGGCAACTGTTCCTGGTCCAATTGCACGAGCACCAAATGCCCGGATACTGTTAGGTCCACCCACATAATATTGTTTTAAATAGGGAAGTGACCGAGAGTTACCATAGGAATAGCTTAACCCTAAACTGACCCGTGAAGCAAGCTGCGAATTCTCCGACAATTTGAGATAGTGTCTGCCGTCTCCACTGATCTTGATGTATTGGGAGAAATAAGCATCGAACAATTTAAAGGTTTTCCCTTTATTGAAATCAGCTCCTTTTATCAAACCGAGTATATTCCCCGAGAGGTCCAAGTTACCTTTGAAATAAAATGTATTTTTCAAATGCTGCTTCATCGTGTTTTGAAACGTGAAGTTATAATTGGGGCCAATCGTAAATTGTGGATCTATTGCATGCCTTAACGCCGGAATAGTATCCATTTGTTTTTGGTAGTTTTCAGAAATACCTTTAGGCTGAACATAGGTAATCTCCATTAAAGCAAGATCGTGCTGCTTCTCCTCAGACTCCTGCCAGATATAACCGTAATCCAATGCGATGGAATTTAAGGTATATGCTTTGCGGCGATTTAAAAATTCATAGCGGCCTTTGACATAAGTCTTCGGAATAAAACGTCGCGTAGGAGAAATCCTTCCAAAAGGGGACAATATCCGCGGAAAGGTCAGTGTAGCCTCCATTCCGTAACGGTAATAACTCGAATTGAGGTCAGCCGATCCACCGGTCTGGGTTTCATAACCACCGAATACATTAAAACTTAACTGCTCTGCGCCTTTAAATGCATTGCGTAAAGTCCAGTTGACATTAACTTCTGTACCATTGTATACCGAAGCCATTTTTCCCAATAGTTCCACGCGGAGTGATTTTTTTGGCAATGGAGTCAGGTAATAGTAGACATCCAGTGCGTTTGGTACTTCTTTGCTGTCAACAAAGTTGTTTTTGACAAATTTCCAGCTATTGAGATTCACCAGATGGCTGATGGTTTGGTTGTGGGCATTACGGTTGTAGACATCGCCGGGATGAAAGAAGATATGATTCGCGATAACAGGCTTTCTATAAAGATGCTGGCGGTCTATAAAATAGTAGCTGCTATCATATAGTTCCGCGTTACGGGTGGATCGCTGATAACCCGAGCTTGTTTCCGTGTAGTTCGGGTAAACGTAGATTTTATTGATCTTTGACGGTACCCTCGCCTGTGCCGGTGTTTCCTTCTTTACAGTAACATACATGTCGACCTTGTTGTTCCGGTGTGAACTGTCTACCTGAACCAGGATGTAATCAGGGCTGAAATAATAATACCCTTTATTTTTGAGGTCATTGTCGATGCGGTCACGCTCATTTAGGATAACATCAAGGCTATAATTTTTGCCCACCTGTAAGAGACTTTTATCGGAGCTCGAACGAATATCTTTACCCAGCTGCGTAGTGCTGTCAATATCAAATTGAACAGATCTTATTCGGTAGATAAAATTTGGCTTGGCCGTATAATTAACTGTTGCTTTTTTGTTTTCAACTAAAGTGTCGGATTTTACTTCAGCATTAAAGAAACCAAAATTCTCCAGACGATTACGCAGTAGATTCTCATTGTACTCGCGATTGACATCGCTCAACAATACCGGTTTCTCACCAATTTTCTTGAAAAATTTTTTAATGATATTATTCCCTACAGAATCGCCGGCCATATTGTTGAAGTACAACTTGAATGGTACGCCAGCTAGACGTTTATTGGGTTTGGGCATCAATGCCGCTTCTAAATGGGTCGCAATTTTTTCCTTGTTTTCCTTGGAGATGGTGTCCGAATCGACTATCACGTTGCCTTTAACATATAAGCTTTCCCCTTCTTTCAGATTCTTGGTTGAAGAACAGGATGCTAGAAATGCAGCGAATGAAACTATTCCAACAATATACTTTAGTTTAGCTTGCATGATAACTCCTTTCCTCATCTTCATTTTTTATAGCTGTCGTTCTGATGGTATCTATATTTGATTTTGGACTATCGCTTTTGGGCGTATTCTTACTGGAGTCCAATTGTTGTTTACGTTTCTCTTTTTCTCTTTCCTCCATACGTTTTCTGTACTCAGGGCTATGGGTCATTAAACTATCTCTGATGACTGTGCGTACGCTATCACGATACACTGAATCGGTTTCCATACGTTCCACATCAAAACGTTTTCTGAAACCTTTGCTATTCGTGTCATAGTACGCTTTGAGTTTTTTCGAACTCATCCAGATTTCCCGGAACCTGTTGTAATCCATATTGATGATAAATCCGATACCTGTTTCTACATATTGGCCTTGGAGCGTAACCTGATATTGATTTTTACGATATACCCGTGCAAAATAGCGACCATCTTGCGAAAGTTGATAATCCAATTGGATATCCCCAGCAATATTGTTGGCGGTTTCTCCCGGACGTGTATTTCCTTCAACTTCAAAATTAGAACCAACGGTAATTTTTAGACGATCATTTAAAAGCATTTTAGATACACCGATATTCAGATCTGTTCGGGTTTGGCCCGCTCCAGTAGCATAATCTTCCTCCGAAGTTAAGTTGAAATCCAGTTCTACTCCGGTGATAAGCTCGGAGGCAAGGCGGTTCAATTGACCGCTCAGGAATGAACTGATGCTATTTCTGACAATGGCTTCTGTGCCGCCGCCACCGGATAAACTTTCAAATGGATTGGTCGACATAAAGCGTCCTAAAACGATGAGTGAAAAGACCTGTTTGTTCAGTTCAGATGGATTTTCACGCAAGGTGGTCAATGCGTTATTTACTTTGCTGATCACATCTTGGGAAACAACTGAGTTGTTTTCGTCCAAGTCGATATCAAAATTCAGTTGCGGTTGGAACAATTTGTCTGTAATCTTCAACAAGACATTGAAAGGAATACGTTGCTTGTATAAATTAGCGTTTTCCGATCCCAGTTGCGTCGCTACAAGCTCCAGGGTTGGTGCTTTGGTTGTGTATGCCGCTGTGATATTAAGCTGCGCATCCAAGGGATCTCCGTTCCAGGTGATCGTACTTCCTTTTCGGAATGTAAAATCTTTTTTTACGGGACCAAAACTGAATGAATAGCTCCCTTTGTCTACGGTAAATGTACCTGACAAGGTAATTTTGCTGCTCGCATCAATGCCTGCATTCAGTTCCGCTTCTCCTTGGATATTCAGTGCATCCTGTGAACCAGCATCCAAGAGGATCTTAAATTTGGCATCTTTATCCGTTTGAAGATTCAGATCTACGTCGATTCCCGTCAGACGGGTTACGGTCATCGAATCTAATTTTGCAAATACGTTGGCTCTTGTGGTATCACTCTTATCAACAAATTCGACAACACCTTTACGATCCGCCATCCCAGGATCCTCGTTTGGCATAACAAAGGTGAAATCGGTATCATCTAATACCTTGATTGTACCATCAACGATAGGCTTATCAAGATTCCCCCGAATGCGAAGGTTCGACGTAAGATACATTTTACCATAGAACATGTCGTTGTCGCTTTGTGTTGAATTGAGTACCTCAAAATTGTCTGTATTGATATTGAGATTAAAATCAAAATCAGTATATGTTTTGGTTTCTATGGATCCTGTTACCTTGGCAATATTTCCTTTCTTGTCTTCCAATGCAAATTTTGGGAAAGTAATACCCCTTTCATCCAGATGAATGGTTTCATCTTTAGCTTTGAAAAGCGCATTCAACATCGCAATATTGAATTGTGCATCTTTAAACTTCACATCGCCGTTAATGAGTGGTTTGGATGGCGATCCCGTTATTTTTAACTGGCCTTCAAGATTTCCTTTCGAGTCTTTTAGATAACCCAAACTGAATGCCTGAACCGTCTGCATGGAGAGTGGCGCAATATCCAAGGTGAAATCCAGGGTTGCTTCTCCCTTTGGAGGATTGATAAAATCACCACTTAATACGACATTGTTGCCATTTTCACTGATACTGATATTCGCATTATAGGTGTTTTCCTTTTCATTGTTAACTTTTATGTTGACATTACCGACAGTATCTTGTCCAATATAAAATTTGTCGATCGTAAGATCGGATACAAATACAGGGCTACTTTCCAAACGTGATATGGTTGCCTGACCATTAATCCCGCCGCCAAGATCGACTGTTTCACTTTCAAGCATTTTACTTAATGTCTCAATGCGGAAATTTTTAAAGGCAATGTTGAGTGGCGAATTGAGCACACTGTCCTGCGATGATATACTCAGCTCTTGTCCTTTATTACTTAAGATAAAGTCATTGGCCTGAATACCTGTACTTCCAAATTTGAGCACGTTGTTTGGATTTATCGTCCACTTGTCATAGTTCAGCATAAGGCCATCCTGAAGTAGACTAAAAACAAATGCTCCATTATCAACGCGCATATTGGCGCCCAAATGATATTGCTCTTTCTCTTTCTTGTCTTTAATCCAAAGGCCAAAATCTAAATTGTTTTGAATGACTTTACCACTGAAGACTGTATTCACGAGTTCGATATTGCTCACCTTGATTTTATTGATCAAGGCCGAGTAGTAAAGTGTACTGTCCAAGGTATTAATATCCAGCGTAACGTTATTGATTTCGGTACCACTATAGGTGATTTTAGGGGCATCCAGCTTCGCAAGAATAGTTTTTGACTGACTATTGAACATACCATCCAACGTAATATCAGACATTTCCGTTAGTTCTGGGAGAAAATCCTTTATAAATTTAGTCCTGGTCAATTGGGCGGAAAACTCAATATTCTGAGGCTCATATTTGGGAACTTTAACAGCTTTTCCCGGCTGGTAGTATACCTGTAAAATGTCTTGAATGGCATTCTGCAACTCTAAAATTTTGTATTTCCCGACCAAATGGGCATTCAAAAAGTCCGATTTGAGTAGCAGCAAATTGCGGCTGGTATCGGCTTTTGCAACAAGTGAAATGCTGTCTAAAGTATAATATGCGTCGTTGTAAAGAATGGATGAATTGGTGATGTGTGCCTCCCCATTTAAAAAATTTGGATCGGCTGAACTGAAATTGCCCACAAGTTTACCATGGTATTTGAGTTCATCATCCATTAATTTTAAGTTTTTAAGATTAATGGTATCTACCATAAGCTCAAAATCCACCTGCGGATATTTGGACTTCATGTTGGCCGTTGCATTTAACTTCAATTGAATATTAGGGTCGGGACTAACCACGGAGGCTTTGATATCACCTTTATCGGCAGTGAGATTCATATCGATATTCTGATAACGATAACCCATCGCATCCATTCGATTTACTTTGCCATCAAAATTGGCGACAAGTTTCTTCGGATCTGTTCCATGACCTTTGATTTTTCCCTCAAATGAAAGTATGCCTAAGGTACTGTCCATTTTCATGATCTTACCAATGTCAAAATCACGAATACTCACAAATGCATCATAGGTTGTATCGCGACCTATCATGCCTACTTTACCATTGAACTTGGCTGTTCCTTTCTCTGTTACCAGCGAAAGATTGGTGTTAAAGGCATTCATCCCACCATTAAAAGTTCCGGTAAGGCCGATCGTATTAGGCAGCTCTATTCCACTAGGGAGCATTTTTTTTGAAACCAGCTTTTCGATATCCGAGCGGCCTGTGGTCAATTTCTTTAAATTAAGATCCATTGACATTTTATCGACATTGGGTAGCCCCTTTAAATGCAGACTTGCAATGACACGAGTATTGGACAGGGTTTGGAAATCAATTGCTGGAATATTTAAATCATTTACCTTACCCACAACGCGACCATCAATATTAAACTTTTTGTCCATCAATGGTTTCATCACCTGCATGGTATCCAAAAAAGGAGCAAAATAGTAAATGTCGCGCATATCTACGTGGCTCTTTTTGATCGTTGCATTGACATAGATCAGCTCTGGCTTTTTGGCAATAATATCCAAAGATGGATAGGTTACTTTTAAGTAATCACGCAGTAGGGTACGTGGTGTTTCTGCGTACAGGTTTTTGATCTCCGCACCTGTATTTGTATACTTAAAATCCCCCTTCAATTGCTTGATCACAAACCCGGAATGATCAGAGGCTACAAGCTCTTTTAATGATCCACTGATCGAATCGGCGCTATAATAAAGATCATTTAAACTGGTTTTCATTCCAGGGATCTTAATATTGAAGTAATCAAAGCCTTTCATACGGGCCTGATTGTCGTCTCTATACGCTAAGCTTGTATTGTTGATTTGGATATCTTTGGCTGAGACAACCCAGTTTATTTTGGTAGTATCCGCGGTATTTTTCGCTCCTGTGTTTGCTTTTTTCTGGATCTTTCCAAAGAGCACATTATTGTCCGAACCGTCAAGATTGATCGTTTGAATATCGACAAGTTCTTTATTAAGGTCGATCTTGTTAATGTCTGCATGAAGATTTTTGATATAAAATTTTGTGTTCAGCAGACTGGATTGATCCTCATAGCGCACTAAGATATTGGTCAGGTCAGCAATCTGTATGCCGACATCGGGAAGCAAGGTGGTTACTTGTGCCGTTTTATCTGTAATGCCAAAATCTTTGACCGTAGGTGCCGTGCCATCAACAACTGGTCGCCATTGTTTCACTGTGGCACTCAGATCATCTATCTTCACTTTGGGCAGATTGAAAGCCATGTTTTTTGTGAGGTCGAACTTCTTGATATTGGTATTTAGGCTGTTCAGATAAACATCAGCACTCGTTCCAATAACATCATCGGAATAGACAATATGAAATTTATCAAATTTGACTTTATCGAGGTTAAATAGAAGGGCTGAACTGCTGTCTGCAGTCGGTTTGCTTTCCTTTTGAGAAGCGAAAGCTTTAACAATATAATCAAAGTTGAATGAACTGTCCGGCAATGTACGGCGGATTTTTGCGGTGATTCCTTCTGCTTCAATGCTCTGAATTTCAACGGTATTTTTCAGAAGTTTTAGCATGTTGATATCGACTGCTATGCTTTTTCCTGCCACTAAGGTATCCTTGCTTTGGTCAGCTAAATAGATGTCCTCTAAAACCAGTTTTTTAGGGAAATCAATATTAATGTAGCCAATTTTAACCGGGGTACCAATCTTACCTTCCACATAGTGTGTTACTTTTCCAGCAATATAATTCTGAACGGAGGGTATTCTGATTAAAAATACGATTAAAATAGCCAGCGCAATTATTACTCCAATAATCCACAATATTGTTTTGAAAGCAATTCGGGTAAATCTGTTCAACGTATAATTTGATTTAAGTATCTATTAATAAAAATTAAAACGGAAAAAAGTTTGCTAAGTTTTCAGATATATAACGTATATCGCCACGATTTCAGCAAACTAAGATAAATTTGCGTGTAAATGCAAGTTTAATTTATGTGCTATACTTGCTAGCAAATATTAGACAGTTCTTCATTTCCCTTGTATAAAATCATTTTATCGTGGGAATGTTCTAAAACACATCAAATAATTGACCAAACCATTCTAGTCGTACAAAGTTTTTTGTTTTTTAATTTTATGTTAATAAAAACATTAAATACCTATCAATTTGTCAAAGTAATAGGTATTTAATAGATGCATTATCCTGCTCGATATTCGTTTGGAGAAGAATATAAGCAATTATTCCATCAGTTTTTTATACTTGCCCCAGTTTTCGAATACCACCCATAGCCAAATAATGAAAAGTACAGCCCAAATAATTAGTCCCATTTGGCTGTAAAAAATCATGTTGTGGGTAAAAATACCAATGAGTATTGGGAAGATGACCAGTGCACCCAGTGTTCTCGTTTTTGGGAAAATAAACAATAAACCGCCCAAGAGTTCGATGATTCCAACCAGTGGCATTAGCCATTTGATCGTGGCAAAAGCCTCAAATACCTTTTTCATGTCCATATCCATTGGTGGCGTAGGCATATAATGAAAAAGTTTATCCAGCCCTGCATTGATGAATAGCAAGGCAAATAAAATACAAAGTATATTTTTAAAGATCTTCATAAGGGTCAATTTTAAATTGATTATTTTACGGTTATCGTTGTAGGGGGATCAGTGCTGTTATCTTCTTTGTCTTTTTCTTCCTTGTTTGTATTTCGTTCTACAGTGATCGTACATTCTGTAAGCAATGCGGCTACAGCACCGATAGCTGCAAAGACAGGTGCTAAGATCAAGCCTATGGCACCAACAGTTACTGGAAAGCTCATGATTTCTTTGCCATGTTTGTCCGAAATACTGATTTTGCTCACATTGCCCTCAGCAATGATTTCTTTGATCTTTTGTAAAAGGTTTTCACCGTTAATCTGAAATGTCTCTTTGAATCCCATAATGATATAATTTAAGTTCGCTCTTATAAAGTTATTCATTTTTTTACAGGAATTTATATAAAGTTATCAGCATTGTTGATCTCCGGTTAATTATAAACTGTATGGTTATTTTGGAATAGGGCAAAGGGTCTTATACGTCTATAGCTTTACAGTTTTGGTTAAAAACGTAAAGGAAACATGAATGAACAAGTTTTGTCTCGATTTGAATTCGAAGAAGAATTTAAAGAGAAATTAGTAGAGCTGGTGCTT